>JACCDP010476133.1_pt1 | contig 28788 bp, 30 predicted proteins | sample 7445841 | NCBI WGS metagenome assembly JACCDP01 (sample SAMN15323441, study PRJNA562643) | freshwater metagenome | isolation source: river surface water | place: USA:Blue River Watershed | collected 2017-08-17 | reverse complement strand
GTATTGCTCGAAGGCTTCAACCGCGCAGACAGCGAGCCCGATGTGGACCACAAGGTGCGTCAAGCCGCCGATCGTTTGCGATCCATGGGTGCGATTGTGGAAGACGTGTCGGTGCCCATGCACATGGACGGCCCCGCCATTTGGACCGCCATTGCCGTGGAAGGTTTGCAAGCGCAAATGATGAATGGCAATGGCATGGGTTTCAACTGGAAAGGCTTGTACACCACCAGTTTGCTTGACGCCCATTCTGCTTGGCGTTCGCGTGCCGACGAGTTGTCGCCCTCCCTGAAGGTGTCGATGATGGCCGGGGAGTACTTCATCAAAAATTACCGGGGTCATTTCTACGCCAAGGCTCAAAACCTCAGCCGGGTGCTGGCCAAAGCCTACGACGATGCACTGTCGCGCTATGACTTGTTGTTGTTGCCCACCTTGCCAATGAAGGCCACACCTTTGCCGCCTGCCAATGCCTCTTTGAAGCTCTATGTGCAACGGGCTTTGGAAATGTTGGGCAACACCTGCCCCATGGACGTGACCGGCCACCCGGCCATGAGCGTGCCCTGCGGCATGTCCAATGGTTTGCCGATTGGCATGCAACTGGTGGGCAAACACTGGGACGAGTCCACCATCTACCGCGCAGCCCATGCCTTCGAGCAAGCCGGTGATTGGCGCAACTTCTGAATCGCCGCGCCTTGTTTGCTTCATTGAAAACCAGCCAGCGTGTCTAAAAATCCATTCCTTTCTGATTGGGTCCAAGGCGGGGCAGACCAAGGTCTGAGCCCCCCGGGTGCGCTGTCGTATGTAGCGGGCCCTACCAGTGCCGCTTTGCATTTCATGACCATTCCACAATGGCTTGACCGTGCGGTGATGCGCCACGGTTCTCGCGATGCAGCCGTGTTTGTGGCGCAACAACAGCGCCTGAGTTGGTACGACTTGCAACAGCAGTCCGATAACTTGGCCGCCGCCATGTTGGCCTTGGGCATACGCCGTGGCAACCGCGTGGGCATCTGGGCACCCAACCGCCTCGAGTGGTTGTTGACCCTGTTTGCAGCTGCCCGCATCGGCGCGGTCTTGGTCAACATCAATCCGGCTTGCAAGAGCGACGAGCTGGAACAGATCTTGAACAGCGTGCGTTGTCGGCTGCTGGTGATGAGCCGTGGTGTCGATGCCCATGAGCAACTCGAAACCCTGCGCCAATGGGCACCCGAAATAGACCGCCCCGGGCCAGCCGGTGATTTGGTGTCGCTCAAGCTCGCGCATTTGAAGCATGTGGTGGTGTTGGACGATGTCTCATGGCCCACCCACGATGCCGCCAAACAAGCCGTCCCGCTTCGGGCCTTGCGTTTCAAAGATTTTTTGAAACAAGCCGGTCCGGCACAACATGCACGGTTGAAGGGTTTGTCGGCGGCGCTGGACCCCGACGACACGATCAGCATTCAGTTCACCAACCATGGCTCAGGCCAAGCCAAAGGGGTCACGCTGTCGCACTTCAGCATGGTCAACAACGCACGCTTTGCAGCCAAGGCCATGGCATTGACGCACAACGACCGTGTCTGCATTCCCGTGCCCCTGTACCGATCCTTTGGCATGGTGTTGGGTGCACTGAGTTGCACCGCTGTGGGGGCTGCCATGGTGTTTCCCAGTGCCCGATTCGATGCGGCGCAAACCATCCACGCGGTGGTTCAACAGCAATGCACCGCCTTGCATGGCGAACCCGCCCACTTCGAGGCGATGCTGGCAGACGCCGACATCGCGAACAAGGACTTCAGCCTGCTGCGCACCGGCATCATGGCGGGTGCGTCTTGCGCCACTGAAACCATGCAAGCCGTGATGCGCCAACTCAACCTGAAGCAGATCACCGTGGGCTTGGGCAAAACAGAGACCTCACCCCTGTCGTTTCAATCGCATGTCGCAGACCCGTTGGAGCGACGCGTGAGCAGCGTGGGTCGAATTCATCCCCACGTGCAAGCCAAGGTGGTGGACCCACAGGGTCGGATGGTGCCGGTGGGCACACCCGGCGAATTGTGTGTGCGTGGCTACCTGGTGATGCGCGGCTACTGGGACAACGAAGCGCAAACGGCTGAAGCGATCGATGAGGCTGGCTGGCTGCACACGGGCGACTTGGCCACCATCGATGCCCAAGGGTATTGCAGCATCTTGGGTCGCCTGGGCGTGGCGGCTGCACAGCGTTCGCATCCCACACAGGCCAGCTGAGTGGCATCCGCAGGAAACTCAATGTGACTGACGACCAACTGGCCTTTTTAGACGCATACGCACTGGCAGGTTTGTTGCACAGCAAAAAACTGTCGTGTGTGGAGCTCACCCAGATGATGCTCCAGCGCATTGAGCGTTTGGACAAGCGTTTGCTGTCCTATGCCACCGTCACCCATGAGACCGCCTTGCACCAGGCGCGTGAGGCTGACGCCATGATCATGCGCCGACACATACTCAGTCCGCTGCATGGTGTGCCCATTGCACTGAAGGACCTTTGCTACACCAAAGACATCGTCACTGCCGCGGGCATGCCGATGATGCGCGACTTCAAACCAAGCTACGACGGCACCGTGGTCAAGCGCTTGCGCGAAGCAGGCACCGTGTTGCTGGGCAAACTCACCATGACCGAAGCGGCCTTTGCCGACCACCATCCGGATGTGCCGCCACCCATCAACCCCTGGCATGACGACCATTGGTCGGGGGCTTCTTCCAGCGGTTCGGGCGTGGCGGTTGCAGCCGGTTTGTGCTTTGCGGCCATCGGCACCGACACGGGTGGTTCCATTCGTTTTCCATCGGCTGCCAATGGGGTGACCGGCCTCAAGCCTACCTGGGCGCGCGTGCCAGTGCATGGTGCTTTCGAATTGGCCGCCTCCTTGGACCACATCGGCCCCATGGCCAGAACAGCCATGGACTGCGGCCACATGCTGGGCTTGATTGCAGGGGCGGATGCCAACGACAGCGTGGCCTTGCATGCCCCTGTGCCTGACTACGTTTGCGGCGACAACACACAGTTGCGAGGCTTGCGCATCGGCTTTGACGAAACATACTGTGCTGGTCTGGATGCAGACATGCAAGTTGCGGTGCAATCTGCTTTTCAAGTGTTGGCCTCCCTTGGGGCCGACATGCGCTCGGTGCGTTTTCCCGACGTGACAGATGCGGTTGCCGATTGGGGCACAGCGTGCGCTGCCGAAACAGCCGTGGCCCACGAGCCCTGGCACCCCAACAACAAACACCTTTACGGACCAGGCCTGGGCGGATTGATTGAATTCGGTCGATCCATCAAGGCCGTGGAGATGCAAAAAATCTGGTTGCGCCGCCGTGCTTTCACTGGCGCGGTGCGTGGCTTTTTTCAAAGCTGTGATTTGCTGTTGATACCCTCACAACCCATGGCTTCGCCGACCACCCAAGAGATGTCGGTGATTGGCACCGTGCCCTCTGAACTCGCGCGCTTGATCAAGTTCACCGCGCCGTTTGACATGAGTGGCAACCCAACCATCACCCTGCCTGCGGGGTTCACGCCCAAGCGCACACCCGTGGCGATTCAACTCGTTTCAGCGCACTTGGATGAAGCCACCTTGATTCGGGCAGGGAGTGCGTTTCAGCGTGTCACGGATTGGCACACACGATTGCCACCCCGTCTTTGATGGTGCTTCTGATGACCCGTTTGCGCAAAGCCATCCACGCACACGGCATCCAGCCATGAATGTTGTTCAACCGATACTGAACCGCGCCCGCAGCCATCCGCATTTGCAGGCCCTCAGCTGCAGCGGACAAACACTCAGCTATGGGCAACTGGCCCAACGCAGCCATGCCTTGGCGACAGGGCTCTTGCAAAGCCTGTCGTTGAAGCATGGTCAGCGTGTCATCGTTTGCATGGAAAACCGCGCCGCTTTCTTTGAAACCTTGTTGGCCTGCTGGATCGCTGGCCTGTGCCCGGTGCCTGTCAATGCCAAGCTGCATCCCAAGGAAGTTCGACAAATTGCCACAGATTCGCAGGCCAGCGCCTTGTTTTGCAGCCAAGCCTTGAACGATGGTTTGCAAACAGCGTGGGCTGATGCACCACAGACCATGGCGTGGGTCTGTGCAGATGACAGTGCCTACCAAGACTTGCTGCGGCATCCCGCCAGCGACTGTGCAGCCGTGCATCCCGATGACATCGCTTGGATTTTTTACACAAGTGGCACCACAGGTGTACCTAAAGGGGCCATGCTGTCGCATTTGAATTTGCTGACCATGTGTTTGCAATTTGGTGCTGACATCGATTGCGTGCAAGCCGGTGACACGTTTTTGCATGTAGCCCCTTTGTCGCATGGTTCTGGCTTGTACAGCTTGCCCCATTTGTTCAATGGCGGGCATCAAGTCATCGAACCCGCCTTTGCACCCGAGGTGGTTTTCGATGCCCTGCAACGCTATCCCCGCGTTTCCATGTTTGCGGCCCCCACCATGCTCACGCGCATGCTGCGGGCCAGCGCAGGTTTGCCTCATCCAGCGGGGCACTTGCACACCATCGCCTATGGCGGCGGCCCCATGTATGTGTCTGACTTGTTGGAGGCCATCGATCTCTTTGGGCCCCGCATGGTGCAAATTTATGGCCAAGGCGAAAGTCCCATGACCATCACGGCCTTGTCCAAACAGGACCATGAAGGCCCGCAGGATGCCGCTCATTTGGCACGACTGGCCTCTTGTGGTGTCGCGCGCACCGGTGTTGAGGTGCGGGTGGTGGATGCAGCCGGGCATGATGTGCCCACTGGTGAACCCGGTGAAGTGGTGACCCGCAGTGCCACCCGCATGTTGGGCTATTGGAACAACCCGGCGGCCACGGCCGCTGCCATTCGAGAGGGCTGGCTGTGGACGGGTGACATTGGTGCTCTGAACGAGTTGGGCTACCTCACCTTGCTCGACCGTTCCAAGGATTTGATCATCCGAGGTGGCAGCAATATTTACCCGCGCGAAATTGAAGAAGTGCTGCTGCACCATCCAGCGGTGGCCGAGGTGTCGGTGATTGGTGCGCCCAGTGCCGATTTGGGCGAAGAACCTGTGGCTTTTGTGGTGGTCAAGGCCGGCATGTCCGTCACGCCGCACGAGCTGGACACCTTGTGTTTGGACAACCTGGCCCGCTTCAAACGACCGCGCGATTATTTTTTCCCTGCCGACTTGCCGAAAAACAATTACGGCAAGATTTTGAAAAAATCACTGCGACAGCAACTGAAAGAAGGTGATGCATGAACCGCAACGTCTATGTGGCGGGGCTGGGGTCAACGGCCTTTGGCAAACATGCGGGCACCAGTATCGAGGCGCTGGCCGTGGATGCCTCTGCCCAAGCGCTTGTGGATGCCGGCATCGACCGCACCCGCATTGGCGCGGTGTATTTGGGCAATTTCATCAGCGGCCCTTTGAACGGCAAGGAAGTATTGGCAGGGCTGGTGGCTGGTCAGCTGGGTTTGCAAGGCATTCCCTGCACCAAAGTAGAAGGTGCGTGTGCATCGGGTGGCATCGCTTTGCGCCACGCTTGCATGATGGTGGCGGCCGGCATTCACGACGCCGTGTTGGTGGTCGGTGTGGAAACCATGACGCATGCCAGCACGCCTGAAGTCACGTCCGCGCTCAATTGCGCCTTGGACAACGAGAACGATGCGCAAAGTGGCCTGACTTTTCCTGGTTTGTTTGGTCTGGCCTGGCGGGTCCACGCACAGCAATACGGCACCACCCGCGAAGACATCGCCAGCGTCGTCATCAAAAACAAAGCTTTTGGATTGAACAATCCCTTGGCTCAAATGGGCGCCCATTTGACGCTCGAGGAGGTCTGCGCTTCCACCATGATCGCCGACCCTTTGCAATTGTTCGACTGTTGCCCACCCAGCGACGGTGCTGCTGCTGTGGTGGTGTGTGCTCAAGAACTGCTGTCTGATCGCCCGCATGATCCCCGCATTCGGGTCATGGCCAGTGTTCAAACCAGCGGCTTTGCCAGCTTGTCGCAACTGCCCCAATTGTGTTCGTTTGATGCGACCGTGTTGGCGGCGCAACAAGCCTACAAGCAATCGGGTTTGCAAGCCGCCAACATCGATGTGGTTGAGCTTCACGATTGTTTTTCAGTCGCTGAAATCATCGACAGTGAAGACTTGGGCTTGGTGCCCAGAGGCGAGGGCGGTCGGTGGGCAGCGCAAGGCCGCACTGGCATGCACGGCGATGTGGTCATCAACCCGAGTGGCGGTTTGTTGGCCAAAGGCCATCCCGTGGGGGCCACCGGCGTGGGGCAAATTGTGGAAGTGGCTTTGCAGTTGCGCGGTGCTCACGCCAACCAAGTGCCAGGGGCAGCCATCGGCATGACACACAACTTGGGTGGTGCAGGGGTGGCTTGCACGGTGCATATTTTGGGGCGAGAAGCATGACGGCCACACCGTCCATGCCGACCATGACGGTGTTTCGCTGCACCGCTTGCCACACGACCAGCCAACGTCCCACCTTGGTTTGTGCCCAATGTTGGCATCGGCAACTGGAGCCGGTGGCGCTGGAGGCCACAGGTGTGTTGGTCAGTTGGACGACGATTCGAAAACCCCCTTTGCGTTTCAAAGCCGAGGGTGTTTATCACGTGGGCGTGTTCGATTTGGACAACGGCCTGCGCGTCACGGGGCGGTTCTTGTCAACGCCCACGGACCAATTGGGTGACCGGGTGGTGATGGTGACGGACCCTCTTTTGCAAACGACAACGCCTACCTTCAAGGTGCAAAACCATGGCTGATATTTCCTATGACAAACACGGGTCGGTGCGATTGATCACCATCAACCGCGCCGACAAAATGAACTCGCTGGACTTTGCTGCCAATGATGCGTTGATCGAGGTCTGGCGAGAGTTCGACCGAGATGATCAAGCCCGGGTGGCGGTCATCACAGGTGCCGGTGACAAGTCCTTTTGTGCGGGTGCCGATTTGAAAACGTACACCTTGAATTTTGCACAGGCCGCAGCCCCTGAATTCCGTGCCAAGTTCACCAATGGCCCAGGATTCGGTGGCATCACCCGCAACTTGGACATTGACAAACCGATTTTGGCGGCCGTGAATGGTTTTGCTATATCGGGCGGTTTTGAATTGGCCTTGGCTTGTGACATGCGCTTTTGCGCTCAGAACGCCGAGTTTGCTTTGCAAGACGCCAAGTGGGGCTTTCATGCCTGTGATGGTGGCCTCATTCGCTTGCCGCAGATTGTGGGCATGGGGCATGCCATGGAGATTGTGTTGTCAGGCGAGCGCATCGATGCAGACCATGCCTACCGCATCGGTTTGGTCAACCGCGTGTACCCGCAAGAGACCTTGCTGTCCAAGACCTTGGACTATGCGCAGATGCTGGCCACCCGTGCACCGTTGTCCCACCGGTTTGCCAAGGAGGTGATGCGTCGCTCCGTGGGCATGCCCATGTCCGAAGCCTTGAGTTGGGAATCACGTTCGTTCAGAGACGTGGCGTTCACTGAAGATTTGAAAGAAGGCCTGGCCTCGTTCAAGGAACGCAGGCCAGCCCATTTCAAAGGTCGCTGAGGCGGGCTGAGAAACCCTCCGGCCAAATGGCGCTGTGGTTCAAGCCTTGAAGCTGTAGCCGTGGTGCCGCAGTGGCAATGAACGAACACGCTGACCCGTGGCTTTGAACAAAGCATTCATCGCCGCAGGAATGACGCCACCGATGGGGGGCTCGCCCACGCCGCCCCAGAAGTCGCCGCTGGGCACCAACACCGGGATGATTTCGGGCGCGTGGCCGATGCGTGCCAAAGGATAGTCACCAAAATTGCCCTGCACCACAGCGCCTTTGTCGATGGTGATGTCCTCGAACATCAAGGCCGACAAGCCCCAGATCACGCCGCCTTCAATTTGCGCCTTCACGGCATCGGGATGCACCACGTAGCCTGAGTCGATGGCCACAGCCACGCGGTGCACTTTGATTTGCTTGCCTTCCACCGACAGCTCTACTGCGGCTGCGGTGTAGCTGCCGTAGGAGTCCACCACCGCGATGCCACGGTGCACACCTTTGGCCGTGGGCTGGTCCCAGCCAATGGCTTTGGCCACCGCATCGAGCACTGCCAAGTCTTTTTTGCCTTGCAGCAAGGGTCGGCGAAACGCGTAGGTGTCTTTGCCAGCCGCATGGGCCAGTTCATCGATGAAACATTCCCGGTAAAACGGGTTGTTGGTGTGCGCCACGGCCCGCCAAAAACCAGGCGGCACATGGAATTGGTTCAGCATGTATTCGTTGGTGAAGTTGGGCACGGCATACGGGTTGTCGCGAAACACCCGGGTGTTGATGGGGTCGATCCCTTCCTTGATCATGCCCGGCAGCACCGTGATGGCGATCGATTGGTCGGCCTGTCGTGCTTCCCAAGCGGTCCATTCACCGTCTTTGTTCAAAGCACCCCGCAGTTTGACCAAGGAGATGGGACGGTAGCGGCCTTGGCGCATGTCTTCTTCGCGTGACCACATGAGTTTGATCGGCGTGCCGGGCATGGCCATGGCGATCTTCACCGCTTGGATCGTGTAGTCCTGGTGCATGACACGGCGTCCGAAGGCACCGCCTGCATGCATCTTGTGCACTTGGATCTTGGCCACGGGCAGCCCCGAGGCCTTGGCCGCCGCATTGATCGAGGCTTCGCCGTTTTGCGTCCCAACCCACACTTGCAATTCATCGGGTTTGTAAAGTGCTGTGGCGTTTTGGGGCTCCATGGTGGCGTGGTTGACGAAGCCGGTGAAGTACTCGGCTTCCAGCACCTTGTGCGCGCTGGCGAAAGCCTTGGCAGTGTCGCCATCCTTGCGGGCAATCGGTGCTTTGTCTGCGGCCAGGTCTTGCTTCAACTTGCGCATGATGCTGTCACTGTTGACCGCTGTGTTGGCACCACCATCCCATTCGATTTTCAAGGCTTGCACTGCTTTGTGCGCTTGCCACCAGTTGCCTGCAACCACCGCCACCCAATCGTCGCTGGTGACGATTTTGCGCACGCCCGGCATGTTGCGGGCCTTGCTGTCGTCCACGCTTTTGACCTTGCCACCGAAGACGGGGCATTGGTGAATGGCCGCATGCAACAGGCCAGGCAGTTGAATGTCCACGGCATACAGTTGCGAGCCATCGACTTTGGCGGGCAGGTCCACGCGGGGTGGCGAGGTGCCAATCAAGGTCCAATCTTTCGGGTCCTTGAGCTTGACGTTGGTGGGCACGGGCAAGCTGCTGGCCAAGCCCGCCAATTCACCATACGTGGCCCGTTTGCCAGAGGCATGCGAGACCACGCTGTTGCTGGCTTGGCATTCCGCGGCAGGCACTTTCCATTGCTGTGCTGCGGCCGAGATGAGCATGCTGCGGGCAGCGGCACCGGCTTGGCGCAAATACTCTTGGGATTCACGAATGCCTCGGCTGCCGCCCGTGGTCATGTCCTTCCAAATTTTGTCCCGCTGCATGTGCTCGTTGACATTGGCGTATTCGGCACGCACTTTGGCCCAATCGCATTGCAATTCTTCGGCCACCAACATGGCCAAGCCGGTCATCGAGCCTTGTCCGAGTTCGGTGCGGGCGATGCGGATGATGACGCTGTCGTCAGCTTGAATCACCACCCAATGCGTGACCTCGGCCACAGCCTGCCCACCTGCGGCCTGCGCAGCGGGAGCTTGGAAACCCAAGACCAAGGCACCAGAGAGGGCCGTGGCTTGTTGCAAAAATTGGCGGCGGTCTGGTCGTTGCACTGAGTTGGCCATGAATATCTCCAAAATGGACGGTGGGTGAAGCTTACGGATAAATCAAAGACCTCATGATTTGCCTTCAATCGGCTTTGGTGCCTGCTTGGCGAATCACCTCGGTCAAACGAACTGCATCCTTTTTCATTCGTGCTTCAAAGGCGGCGCTGCTGCCGCCAATCAAATCGGCACCAGCAGCCTGAATTTTTTCGATCATCTCGGGGTCTTTGAGGATCTTGTCGATCTCGCGGTTGAGCAGTTGCACCACGGCATTGGGCGTTTTGGCTGGGGCCAAGATGCCAAACCAGGCGGTGATTTCGTAGTCGGGCATCGACAAGGCTTCAGCGACGGTGGGCACGTTGGGCAGCAGGCGAGACCGTTTCTGGCCAGTGACCGCCAAGGCCTTGAGCTTGTTGGCTTTGACTTGTGGCAAAGCCAAGGGCAGGTTCACAAAGCCAATTTGCAGTTCGCCGCGCAACAAATCCACCATGGCTTGTGAGTTGCCTTTGTAGGGAAAGTGCTCCATTTGTGCACCCGTTTTCAAGCCCAACAATTCACCCGCCAAGTGGCCTGAACTGCCTGCACCCGGCGAGCCGTAATTCAATTGACCCGGTTTGCTTTTGGCCAATTGCACCAGCTCTTTGAGCGTTTGCACGCCCAAATCAGGATGAACCACCACCACATTCGTCACCTCGGCCAGTTCGATGACGGGCACCAAATCGGTCATGGGGTTGTAGGGCAGTTGGCTGTACAAGGCCAAATTGGTGACCAAGGGCAAACCGTTGATCAGCAAGGTGTAGCCATCGGGGGCGGCTTTGGCCACATGGTTGTTGCCGATGTTGGTGCCTGCGCCCGGCATTTGTTCAACCACGACGCTTTGCCCCAAGGCCGCACCCAATCGAGGCGCCAATGCACGCGCAATCACGTCCGAGCTGCCAGTGGTGGCAGGGATGATCAGCTTGATGGTTTTGCGCGGATAGTCTTGCGCCCAAACCGTGGGCCAGCTGCCCGCACAAGCCATGGCCGTCAAACCCAAACCCAGCGATCTTCTGTTCAACATAAATGCTTTCAAAGTCAATGCTGCTCTAACAAGCTGCCAAAGCCCGCACGGCGGTCTGTGATGCCGCAAGCGCGCAAGGCATGCCAGTAGGTGGCGGTGTTGATGGCAATCACCGGCTTGCCCAAAAAAAGCTCGGCGGCAGCGGCCAGGCGGATCATGGACAAATTGGTGCCGACTTGCACAATCGCATCCACATCATCGCCATCGAGTTGTTGGATGGCATCTCTGCACATGGCGTCGGTGCTGTGCGCAATTTGCACTGGGCTGGGCCGCTCAAAACACAGGTCGCGCACCACTGTGAAACCGCAGTCTTGGTAGAAGCGGCGCACTTGGTCGTTGGCCACTTTGAAGTAGGGCGACAAAAAAGCAATCCGTTTGACTTTCAGCGTGTTGAGCGCAGCTTCTGTGGCAAAGGACCCACAGGAGACACCCACACCTGCGCGGTCGGTCATCATGTCCAAATAGGATTGCGCCCCAGCGCGGCCATTCCAAAAGGTGGCCGCCGACATGCCCATGACCAGGTAGTCCATTTCACAGGTTTTCAAAATATCCACCGCATCCAAGGTGGCGCGGTTGATGTTCTCGACCAAGGCCAAAAAACTGGCGTCATCGGTGACGGGGTTGTTCGGAATCGCGATGCGGCTGTAATGGTTGGTCACACCCACGGGGCGCAAGTCGTCGAAGTCGGGTTGCACGATGGTGTTGGTGGAGGGCCCCAGCGTGCCAAATTTTTTTCTGTAACCCAAGTGGTCTGTCATGGTGTTGTTCCTTGCCGAGATTGCAGATGGGACAGCAACTCGTCCCGCGTCATGATGTCGGCGTATTTTTGGCGCATGTCAAACAAGTTGGCGTCATGCGGACCCAACGCGCGGTCGCCCACGCAGTCGGACACCACGACGGTGCGGAAATTGTGTTGCACCGCATCCACCACCGTCGCACGGACACAACCACTGGTGGTGCAACCGGTCACCACCAAGGTGTCCACTGCCTGAAAGCGCAACCAGTCTGCCAAGGCTGTGTTGAAAAAGGCCGACGCGCCTTGCTTGCGCACCACCCACTCCATGGGCAGTGGTGCCAGCGTGGGCACGATGTGGCTGCCCGGCGCTTGTTCGGTCAAGGCCTGCAAGGCTTTCACACGCGTGGCAAACAGGTTGCGGTCTGAGCCGTTTTCTTCAAACACCACGCGGGTGTGGACAACCGGCAAGCCCCAGCTTCTGAAGGCCGCGAGCAAGGGCACGGTGGCCGCCACTGCGTCTTGAATGTGGGGGCCGCCCAGCTGCTGTGGATCGACAAAGCTGTTGACGAAATCCACCATCAACAGGCCGCAACGCTGGCCAATACCGGTGGTGTGGCCAAAGCCTTGGCGTTGGTAAATCTCTTCGGTGTTCATGCCGTCAGGCTTTTGAATCGGGCTTGGCATGGGCTTGGTCAAAAGCGGTGACCCAGTCAAAGCCCATGAGTTTGGAGAACGCTGGAAAGTCGTAGAGTGCATCGTGCACGCTGGTGCTCGAGCGTGTTTGTTTCAGGGCGGTGTAGACATGTTCATACGCTTTGGCCGCCGCCAAAAATGCGGTGGCTGGAAAGATGGCCAAACCATAACCAATGGCTTGCAGTTCTTCAAAACTCAACACCGGTGTGCGCCCACCTTCCACCATGTTGGCCACCAAGGGCAAGTCAAAGCTGCGGCCAATCTGCTGCATTTCTGCCACCGACTCGGGGCTCTCCACAAACAGAATGTCTGCACCGGCCTTGGCATACAGCTCGGCGCGGCGCAGCGCCTCATCCAGACCGAGTGTGGTGCGGGCATCGGTGCGGGCGATGATGAGAAAGTTGGGGTCGGTGCGGGTTTCCACAGCCACGCGGATTTTGTCAGCCATGTCTTGCGCGGGCACCACACGACGGCCCAGCACGTGGCCACATTTCTTGGGAAATTCTTGGTCTTCGAGTTGAATGGCACAAGCCCCTGCGGCTTCGTAGCCGCGCACTGTGTGCATCACGTTCAAGAGTCCGCCGTAGCCGGTGTCGCCATCGCAAATCATGGGTGTTTGGGTGATGCTGGTGAATTGCGTCACCCGGTTCACCATGTCGCTGTAAGTGGCCAAGCCCGCGTCGGGCATGCCCAAATAAGAAGCCACCGTGCCGTAGCCGGTCATGTAGAGGGCCTCAAAACCCATTTGATCGGCCATCTTGGCCGACACCATTTCAAACACGCCAGGGGCCACGACCAACTGACCTTGGCTGAGTCGTTGTTTGAGCAAGGCACGGCGTTGCGTGTGCGAAAGCGTGGAGATACCTTGTTTGATCATGGGATGGCCTTGGCACGTTCGAGGGCGTCGATCATGGACGATTGACGAATGTAAGCACGTGCGCGAACGGGGTCCAGGCTGAGTTCGCGCAAGGCTTGTTGGTTTTCTTTTCTTTTGACCGGGTCGCGCTCTTCGATGTCGCGCTTGTTGCGTGCCGTGCTGGCATTGATGTAGTCGATGGCGATGGTGCGACGCTGTCGTTCGTACTGGTCCAGCAGCGCATCTGAGCCACCGTGTTGCAAGATGGCCAGCAACTTCTCGGTGAGATTCATGGCGTCGTGGATGCCGCCATTCATGCCCATGCCGCCCAGCGGGTTGTTGATGTGCGCAGCGTCACCGGCCAACACCACGCGTCCGTGGCGAAAGCGCTGTGCCACCCGCTGGTGCACTTTGTACAGGGTTCGGTGTTGCGTGACGTAGGCCTGCGCTTGCGGCAGCAAGTTTTGCAATCGCGCCTGGACAGATGCATCGGTCAGCACGGCCTCGTCTGTTTCTTCGGCCTTGGTGGGAAACAACACCCGCCACAAGGTGGGCACGCGCAACAAGACACACCATTCATGCGGGTCCGAGCAGTAATTCACATAGGACAGACGCGGCAAATGATCGGCATATTCAAAGGCGGTGGACACCACCAAAAACCGTTCGGGGTAGGTGAAGCCTTCGAACTCGATGTTCAAGCTGCGCCGCACCGCGCTCCACGCGCCGTCTGCACCGATCAGGTAGTCCGCTTGCAGGGTGCGGGCCTCATCCGCTTGCGTGAAGGCCACTTGAACTTGATCCGCGGTTTGCGTGACTTGACTGACTTTGGCATCAAACAGCATCTGCACATGCGGCATGGCATCCAATTTGGCTTGAATCATCTGCGTCAATTTCCATTGTTCGCATTGCAGCCTGAAGGGGTGATCGGTGTCGGGGGCGATCAGCTGCATGTCGAATTCGGCAACCACGCCTTCTTGCCGATCGCGTTGCTGTGTGAAGCGGGCCACCAAGCCTTGCGCCACCAAATCGTCGGTCAGGCCCAAGGGGGCCAACATGTCCAATGTGGGCGGATGGAAGGTGGACGCACGCAGGTCTCGGTTCAGGGCTGGCGCAGCTTCAAGCACGGTGACTTTCACGCCTTGGTTGGCCAACAGCAAGGCGCTGACCAGGCCGACCGGTCCAGCACCTGCGACCACGACATGGGCTTGATGTGTTTGCATGGGATGTGCTTGGTGATGTTTCACTGGCCATGTTACTCAAGTTGATTCCTTGCCAGGAGTAGGCTTATTGGGCACCGGAGAATCTCATCAACAATAGGATGGGTTCACACCTCAAACGCCAATCCTCATTTTGATAGGAATCAAGCCATGTCCTGGTCTTTCGACTTCATTCAAACCACCGCGGTGGGGGCCATTGCACTGTTTCTGGGGGTGGCTGTATTGCGCCGTGTGCCGGTGCTGCGGCGCTACAACATACCTGCCGCTGTGGTCGGTGGCTTGGTGATTGCCATCTTGGTGACGATGTCGCGCGAATTCAGTTGGGCGACGATCAAGTTCGACACCACCTTGCAAGCGCCTTTGATGACCGCGTTTTTCACCTCCATTGGTTTGAGTGCCAGTGTGGGCTTGTTGAAGGCTGGTACCCGACAAGCCTTGGTGTTCTTGGCGTTGGCCACTTTTTTAGCGGTCATTCAAAGTTTGATCGGCATCGTGACCGCTGTGGCCTTTGGCCAATCGCCCTTGTTGGGGGTGCTGATGGGACCCGCAGCACTCACCGGTGGCCCCGCCACCGCCTTGGCCTTCGCACCGCAGTTTGCTGCGGCAGGCGTGGCGTCTGCAGAATCGGTGGCCATTGCCGCTGCCATGGCCGGCATCGTCATGGGCGGCTTGGTGGGCGGGCCGATCGTGACGCGTTTGCTGGAGCATCATCAATTGAAAGCCTCCGCAGCCAGCTCCACTGACCAAGCCGTCACCAGCCAGACATTGGCTGCCAGCCAGGATGAAGAGGGCGACATGCTGGTGGTTCTCAAGGGCCTGGGTGTGTTGTTGGTGGCCATGGGCATCGGTGCATGGCTCAGTGGTGTCATGAAGGAAGCGGATCTGACCCTGCCTGGCTATGTGGGCGCGATGATCATGGGCGCATTGATTCGCAACTTGGACGACCAGACCCAGTGGCTGAAGATTCCCCATGCGCTCACCGAACGCATGGGTGTGGTCTGCCTGTCCTTGTTTTTGTCGGTGGCCTTGATGAACTTGAAGCTGTGGGAGCTGACCAGCATTGCCGCACCGCTCTTGGTGAACCTGGTCGTTCAAGTGGTGGCGGTCGCGGTGTTTTGTTGGTACGTGGTCTTCAGAGTCATGGGTCGCGATTACGACGCGGCTGTCATGAGCGGAGGCTTCACGGGCTTCATGCTGGGCACGACCGCCAACGCCATGGCCGTCATGCATTCGGTGGTGCAGCGCTATGGGCCCTCGCCACGCGCTTTTTTGGTAGCGCCCATCGTTGGGGCTTTCTTCATCGACTTCACCAACGCCTTGTTGATCACGGGCTTGTTGAACCTGCTGAGCTAGGTTTTGGTTGAAGGATCGCTTTTGCAAACGCTTGCACGCCAAAGAAAGGCAGTCAAATGCGCATTCCATACTTCTTGACATGGTTGACTTGGCTGCTTTGCTGGCACGCCCAAGCCTTTGAAATCTCCACGGGTGACAACGTGCAATGCGAGGTCACGGTCAATGGCAAGACGGGCGTGGCCACCGAAATTTGGAACCGTTACACCGACGTCAAGGACCGCAGCCCTGAACTTGGAAAAGCCGTGGCCGTGATGCGTTTGGATGATGACGGTTGGCCCACCATCATCTTCGACCAGCCTGCCCACGAAAAATCCATCCAAGGCTCGCAAACCATTTGGGACTTTGTGTACTTCCACGAATGTGCCCACGCGCAAAACCCCTCTATCACTGAAATTGGCGCCAATTGCGCGGCATATTTGGAGATGGGGCGTCGAGGTTTGATGAATTACCACCGATCCAAGCAACTGGAAACCATGCACTTCAACATGATGAGCATCTTGCCCATGGAGTACGCCGGCTCGGGCGCTCAGTTCTGGCATCAAACACTGCAATGCGTGAGAAAAACGCAGCAAGAATCCCTTCGTTGATGAGCGTTTGACACCCTTGAAACTGGATCCTCAACAAACCGCTCTGGCCTTGCCCTGTTTGAGGCTGTCGCAAGCCATTGCCACGCTGTTGCAAGACACAACAGTGGTGGTGCCACCGCGTTTGGTGCATCGCTTGTCGAACGCGGGCAGTTTGTTTGTCATGCCTGCCTCCGATGCGCAACTGGCCATCACCAAACTCATCACATGGATGCCAGACAACCCCTCGCGGGGATTGCCCGCCATCCAAGGCGAAGTGATGGTGTTTGATGCGCGCGATGGCCGTTTGTTGCATGTGTTGGATGGTCCAACGGTGACGGCCCACCGAACAGCGGCCGTGTCGTTGCTCGCTGCACAACGCCTCGCCCCCCACCCCCAGGGTCGTTTGTTGCTGGTGGGTGCAGGGGTGCAGGCCAAAGCGCATTTGCACGCTTTTGTGCAAGGACTCGGTGTGAAAGAGGTGTGGGTGGCTTCACGCACACGCGCCAGTGCCCAAGCTTTGGTGGTGGAGGCGCAGTCTTTGGGGGTGCGCGCTGCCATCGCTGAAAGCGCCGACCAAGCCTTGGCTGAATGCAGTTTGGTGGTGAGTGCCACCAGTGCTCAAGACATTGCCTTGCGTGCCATGCCGCGTGACGATGCCTTCATTTGCGCCATTGGCGCATTCACACCCGCCATGGTGGAGTGGGCCCCCGAGGTTTGCAGGCATGTGGCTCAACATGGCAGGGTGGTGGTGGACACCCGAGACGCCGACCATGAAGCCGGGGACTTGTTGCAAGCGGGCTTGGATGTGGCGCAATTTCCAAGCTTGCAAGACCTGGTGCGTGACCCCTTGGCCTTGAACACAAGCCCATCAGGCCCTGTGTTTTTCAAAAGCTGTGGCTGGGCGGGCTGGGATTTGGCCGCGGCCAGGTGCGTGGTGCAAGGGCCGCGCTGAGTGTCTTTAACAGGCCTGCAACAAGACCCTGGCTCAGTCGTTGTCCAAGGCCACCAAACTGTTGAGCAAAGCGGTTTGGAAACGTTGCGGGTTTTGAATCTGCGGGGCATGACCCAGGTCGGGAAACAAAACCAGTTTGGCGTTGGGAATGATCTTCACCGTTTGGAGTGACATCGCCCGGTAATTGCCCAAGGAAGACTTCAGGGGTTCGGGTGCCACATCGCGGCCAATCGCGGTGGTGTCTTTTTCGCCAATCAACAGCAAGGTGGGTACCTTGAGTTGGGGGAATTCATACAACACCGGCTGATTCACAATCATCATGAAAGTCAGGGCGGAATGCCATGCCACGGTTTCTTTGCCGGGTCCACGGTACATGCCAGCAATCATTTGCACCCAAGGCTCATACTCTGGTTTCCATTCGTTGGCGTAATAGGTGCTGAGCTGGTAATTGCGCATGCGCTCATCGGTTTGTTGCAACTCACGCGCATGCCATTGCTCCAAGGTCGGCAAGGGCACACCCAAGGCTTTCCAATCCTCCAAACCCAAAGGATTGACCATCACCAACTGGGTCACTTGATTGGGGTATTTCAAGGCATAACGCGTGGCCAACATGCCCCCCATGGAGTGACCCACCACGGTGGCTTGGCTGATCTTGAGGGATGTCAACAAGGCATGTGTGTTGCTGGCCAGTTCATCAAAGCTGTAGTCGTAGCTCAGGGGCTTGCTGGATTTGCAAAAGCCCACTTGATCAGGCGCAATCACACGCAGGCCTGCTTTTTGCAGTTTGAGGGCTGTTTCATGCCACGTGGCGGCACAGAAATTTTTGCCATGCATCAGCACCACCACAGGCGCATTGGGCTTGGCGGCAGGGTAGTCCAAATAAGCCATTTGCATCGGCTGCGTCTGGGCGATGAAATCAAAATACCGCACAGTCGCTGGGTATTCAAAGCCCTGCAATTGCGGTCCGTACACGGGGGCTTGTGCCCAAGCAGTCAGGCTGGCCAACAGGCAGGCCCCTACAAATAGTTTTTTCATGCGCAGGTTATAGCGCATGTCATGGACAAGTTGCTCATTGACCTTGCTCAGCAAAGCCCCATATCATGGGACTGGACCAAGACGTGGAGGGCCCCCATGACTGCTGAATACATCGTGATCTGCTCGTACCTTTGTGCGGGCGTTTGTTTTGGGCTTGTCACTTTTTCTCACCGGCACTTGTTCAGCGAAGGGCCCACCAAGTCAGACAGTGCCGACGCCAGCTCTGTGCTTGAGGGTCGCGCATTTTGGGTTTTGATCTCGACATGGTTGTGGCCCATCTTGGTGCTCACCGGCATCAACACGGCATTCATTTTGGCAAGGCGTCAAAAGCAGCTGAAAAAGCAAGCCAACTCTTTTTGATTCTTCAAGCGAATGCAGTCCCCACATCCCATGCCGCTGTTCTTGTTGCGTGCACTGTTGTTCTCTCTGGCAGGCCTCTTGTGGGCCCCGCTCAGCTGGGCCTTGACCGAGACGCAAATCATCCAAGCCTTGAGCTTGCCGCAAAACAGCACAGGCAATATTGCAGATGCCATTGAAGAAGCCACCGGTGCCCGTGGCTGGATGTCTTCAGACATGAAACCCATTTTTGATGCCCGTGTTGTTGGACGGGCTGCCACCGTGGTGTTGCGCCCCGTATTGAAAAATGATGAACGCAAATACCCCAATTTGGCTTTGGAGCTGCTGGATCAGGCCCCAAAAGGTTCGATATTGGTGTTTGTCATGCAAGACGGCCCAGACATCGCTGCCATGGGCAATTTGATGGGCACCACGGCCAAGGTCAGAGAACTGGCTGGTGCTGTGATCGATGGCGCGGTGCGTGATGTCGCTGAATTGAAGCGCATGGGCTTTCCTGTGTGGTCACGCCGTGTCAGCCCTGCAACCTCGGTGGGCCGCATGGTTGGTGCAGAAAAGCAAGTGCCGGTGCGCTGCGGGGACATCATGGTCCATCCCGGCGATTACATCGTGGGCGACACCGATGGTGTGGTGGTCGTGCCAGCCGCCGCGGCTGTGCGCGTGATTGAATTGCTCCAGCAATACGATGACAAAGAGTCCAAGATGCTGACCATCATCGAAAAAGAAAAATCCATGCTCAAGGCGCTGGAAATTTACAACCGCTACTGATCAAGGTTCAGATGGTCATGCCACCATCCACCGAATAGGCTTGCCCGGTGGTGAATTGCGACTCGTCACTGGCCAAAAAAACCACGATCGGCGCAATTTCATGGGCCTGTGCCAAGCGCCCCATGGGTTGACGCGCCACAAAGTCTTTGCGCGCTTGCACTGGATCGGCGTGGCTGTTGATGCGGTCTTGCAACGAGGGTGTGTCCACGGTGCCCGGACAAATCGCATTGCATCGAATACCTTGTCGCACATGGTCGGCCGCAACCGCCTTGGTCAGACCAATCACAGCCGCTTTGCTGGCGCCATAGACAAAGCGGTTGGGCAAGCCTTTGACACTGGAGGCCACACTGGCCATGTTGATGATGCTGCCCCCGCCTTGGGCGATCATCTTGGGGAGAGCCGCTTGGATGGCCCAAAACTGTGAGCGCACATTCAAGTTGAAGGCCAGGTCCCAGTCCTCGTCGGTGGCGGTCAAGGCGGTGCCACTGTGCACAAAGCCGGCGCAATTGAACAACACGTCGATGCGTTCCATGCGGGCAATTTGCGCCGCAATCGCTGCCTTGTCCATCACGTCCAACACCGCGGCATGGACATTTTTCATGCCCTTGTAAGGCTCTAACAAAACCGGGTTGATGTCGGTGGCCCAGACCGTGGCACCTTCGGCCAGCATGGCCATGGCGGTGGCCTGACCAATGCCTTGACCGGCAGCTGTGATGAGAATGTGTTTGTCAAGCAGTCGCATGGCATGTCCCGTATGTTGAAAGCCCATAGGGCCACAGAGGAAATCAGAGCTTAACTGAAGCGCTGATGGACCTTCTTCATAAACTTTGCAGGGCTTGTATGCTTGCCCGTGCTTGAATCCATCATCCCAAAGGAATGCCATGACAGCAGATGAACGTGATGCGTTGCAAATTTTTTTGCGTCAAGTGCTGCAACGCTCTGCTGTTGCCAAAGATCCAGTCGCCCACAACCTCATCCAACAAGCCTGCGCGCACCACCCCGATGCGCTTTATTTGTTGGTGCAAAAAGCCCTGGGCTGCCACTTGGCATTGCAAGCCGCATTGGCTCGAAACACCGAACTGCAATCGCAGCTTGGACTGTCTGGTGCGCGTTCTATGCCAAGTGCAGAAGTTGCTGTAGACAGTCCCGTGAAAACTGCGCCACCCGCGGTCAGTTTGTGGGGCGCGGGGATGCTGGGCGTGTTGGCAGGAACCGCAGTGGGCGTGGTCGCCGGGTCCTGGTTGTTGCCTGACATCGATGCATTGACGGACATCTTGCCATCTTCATCCGCATGGACAGATGACTTGGTGGATTTGGATGGCGATCACTGGGTTTAAATAGGCATCAAGCACGCATGCGTTGGGTTTGACACCATCCCCATCCATGGTTCAAGTCATCGAAACGTGTTTTTTGATATCAACAAGAATTAACGACAAGACGAGACTGAAGTTGGCTCATGACACAGCACATTCCTCTGTTCCCCCTTTCGCACGGGCTTTTTCCTGATGGCATGCTGTCACTTCAAATTTTCGAGGTCAGGTATTTAAACCTGATCAAACGCTGCCATCAAGAGCAACTGCCGTTTGGGGTGGTGTGGCTTCAACATGGCAGCGAGGTGCAAGTGCCTGGCCAGACCCCGCTGTTGCATGGCATTGGTTGCCATGCGCACATACGCAACTTTGAACAGGTGCAACCCAACTTGTTTCGTGTCCATTGCCAAGGCGGGCTTCGCTTTGCGTTGAACAACACCATGCCTGGACCGCTGGGTGTCTGGCAGGGTGAAATCTCCCTGATTGAACAAGATCCGGAAGTGGAAATTCCTGCATATCTAGAGCACCATGCGCGTCGTTTGGGCAAACTCATTGCAACAGCGCAACAGCAGGCGCAACTTCATCGGTTGCCTATTTTTCAGCCTTATCTTTTAGACCAGTGCGGCTGGGTGGCCAATCGTTTTGCCGAAGCTTTGGACATCAGCACAGCATTGAAGGTCCAACTCTTATCCGAACTTGACCCTTTGAAGCGCTTGGAAGCCATCGATGCGCTGATGATGGATGGAGGTTTCTAATCCACCAGCAAATGGCCGGTTTTCACCAAGATGGTGCAGCCTTCAACGCTGAAGGGTTTGTGCGCGCTCATGTGGGGACTGCGAAGCCAGCAACCTGCTGGATATCGACCATGCTCGTCTTCAAATACGCCATCCACGACAAATATTTCTTCGCCTCCAAAATGCCGATGCGGGTTGAAGAAAGTGCCGGGCGCCCAGCGGACCAAGGCTGTATGGGTGGTGCCATAGTTTGCAAGAGGCATCACCGTGAGCCCTGGAACCAGTCCTTGATGCCACTGGGCTGACTGGGTGTGGATGACAACCCGCTCATGGTCAGCAGGGTCCAGGTGTCTGAGTTTGACAAACAGCGTGCAACCTGTTTCGGTGAAGGGCGTGTGACTGGAACCCGCTGGATTTTTGACATAAGTACCAGCCGGGTACTGACCCTGTTCATCTTGAAAAACACCGTCAAGAACCAGGAACTCTTCGCCCAGTTCATGGTGGTGATGACTGAAGCTGGAATGGGGCGCGTAGCGAACCAAGCTGGTTGCGCGCGCAATTTCTTCGCCATCACGCTCGAGCAATTTTCTATCGACACCCACGACCGGCGAAGCGCTCCACGGCAGACTTGCGGTGTTGACAGTGACTTTATGCCTATAGTCGGTGTGCAGTTTCATTTGTTGCGATGGTGTTGGATGCTTCTTCTAGGGCTTCATTTGTCGATGCTGATGGCCTGCACATTTTTTCGCCGTCCCACACCTGACCACACCAACAAACGCCTTGTGCATTGATGATGCAAGTACCAGTTCCACAGCATCTTGGGTCTTCGCTCATGGTTGCTCCAATGGGTCTCAATCAGGTTTTAGCAATTGGCTCTTCGGTGATCCGCGATTCGGCGATCATTGAACTTCATAGAAGGGTCTCTCAAAGCACGATGTTTGGTTGCTCTGCCAGTGACCCTCTTTCTCCACATGCTAAATGATGGAGGCTTCAATTCAGACCGCATGATGCGGATGACTTCGGCTTCTGTCAGTCCAACGCGTTCTTTGATGGTTTCAAAAGAAGTGCGGTCTTCCCATGCCATTTGAATGACAAAGGATATGTCGCCTGCGGTCAAGCCCTTGCGATGAATAAGTTTGAGGACGGACATGATGCCGATTTGTTCGGGGGATGAAACAATGGATGAATAGATTTTGACCTAGTTTATCTGCTTTCAATGCTCGAATAATATAAGTATGTGGGAAAATATGCTAGAGTTCGCCTCAGTTTGTTCATGTTTTGAATCAACTGAAGGAGGGTCAAAATGAAAGTCAGTTACATGTTGCTCAATCAATCTGAGCTGGGCAATGGCGTACCTTCAGGCATGGCCTGGCAATGGATTCATTGCATTGAACACGAAAAGCAATTGATCCCCATTCTGAGGAAAGTGCAAAAAATCATCAAAGAAAATTGGCTGACTTTTGCCAATTTTCAAGTAGACAAGAGCAACCAGAATGACAAGTTTCTGGGCTTGGCCAACGAGATCGTCCGTTGCCAAATACACTACGACGAAAAAATCACGCCAGAGAGAATTTTTTACATCAATGAAGATCTTCGAGAAGAAGACGAGGACCTGAACTTAGCTTGAATTTTTTAAGGAGACAACGATGAAGAAATTATTGATCACGGTGCTTGCATTCAGTGCAACTTTGGCATTGGCTCACAACTGTCCCAATGAAATGAAGGCTATAGACGCAAAGATGTCTGCTGCGAAGTTGTCTGAAGCGGACATGGCCAAAGTCAAAAGTTTGCGCGAAGAGGGCGAGAAGTTCCACAAAGCTGGCAAGCATGACGAATCCATGAAGGCGCTTGGTGAAGCAAAAAAGATGCTGGGTGGTTGATAGGTCATCCAACCCATCACTCTGCAATCTCATTTCTTCTCATGGGTTTTGCGCTGGCAGTGTTGAGGTGGCGCAAGCCGCGTGAGGCTGTCGAGAAATACGTTGGTGCCAGCTACACCCAACACCATCCTCATGTCGCTGACTGCACGGATCATTCATCGACTACTTCGAGCGAATGGCGCGAGCGTACCCCCCGCCATGAGAACGGCATGTTTTAGCCGAGCGCCAACGACAGCCAGTGAAGAGACCGTTGGCTTTTCAATTTGCCTTGGTGACTCGCAAGCGTTTGGTTTGATAAGTGCCCCATCCGTTGTTCAAAATAGAAGCAAGGAAAGCCCATAGTCCGCTTTCTCTCGGTTGAGGACTTCTTCCGTTTGCAATGCGCTTGAGTTGACGTGCATACCAAAGTATTTCCATCAATCCCATTTTGTCGATGGCTTTGATGCCTGTGGCAATGGGGCGAACCTGATGCACCGGGTCGCGACCCTGCAACAAGGATTGGGGTGCATCTGGCTCAATGGCCAATAAACGAGCCAAGCCAATCAAATCAACGTCGCCTGATTGAATGGCTTCATTCATGCCTGCCAAACTTTTGAATCCACCAGTCAGCATCAATGGGGCATTCACAGATGAACGTATCTTCTGCGCAAAATCCATGAAATAAGCCTCACGAGCCAACGTAGACGCTCGTTGGGGAAGTTTGACTGCGCCACTCATGGCAGGTGCTTCATAAGTGCCACCAGAGATTTCGATGAAGTCGATGCCCGCTTGCGCCAGTGCCTGGATGGTTTCCAAGGATTCTTCTTCTGACAAACCACCTTTTTGAAAGTCGGCTGAATTGAGTTTGATGGCAATGGGGAATTCGGGGCCGACTTGTTTGCGAATTTCGGCATAGACGGCCAATACAAAACGGCGCCGGTTGAATGCATTGCCACCCCACTCATCGGTGCGTTGATTGTGGTGAGGCGACAAAAATTGGCTGATCAAATAACCGTGAGCCCCATGAATTTGAACGCCACTGAACCCAGCTTGTTGGCAGATCGCGGCGCTTCGACCGAATCTTTGGATGATGTCCAAAATTTCAGTGGTGGTGGCTTCGCGTGGCGTATCAAAAAAAGCAGCCATGTCTTGTCGAAATGGCACTGCAGAGGGCGAGAGATTGAATCGATTCAAACCTTTTGGGGACTGCTTGCCAGGATGGTTCAGCTGAACCCATGCGGTTGAACCTTGCGAAGTCACCACTTGCGCCCATTGTTTCAAGAGCGCCATGTCGGCTTCATCTTCAATCACCACATTACCCGGCTCTCCCAGTGCGCGACGATCCACCATGACATTGCCTGTGATCAGCATGCCAATGCCTGACTCAGCCCAGCGGCGATACAACTCGACCAGCTCATGGGTAGGGTGGTTGTCATAGGTTGCAAGTGCTTCGCTCATGGCAGATTTAGCCAAGCGATTCGGTAAAACGATGCCGCAGGGTAAACGCAAGGGTTGATCCAGGGAAGAGGGCTGGGCTGGCTGGTGGCTTGCTGCTGATGTCATGAATCATCCTGTTGTTGATTGTCAGTATCATTTCAGTATCTATGTTACTATCATTTCGAAAGTAAGTTTCAGGTTGACCAAAAATGACTGATTCCAAGCAAATTGATGATCCTTGCCCTATTGCCCGAAGCCTTTCCATTGCAGGCGATGGTTGGAATTTGTTGATCTTGCGAGATGCACATGCAGGCATGACCAGATTCGACCAATTCAGGAAGAATCTGGGTATCGCTCCCACCATGTTGACGAAACGTTTGGCAGCGTTGACAGAGGAGGGGCTGTTGGTGAAAAAGCAGTATTCAGAGAATCCACCCCGTGATGAATATCTGTTGACTCAGGCTGGCATAGATTTTTTACCTGTGCTGTTCATCATTGGTGCTTGGGGGAAAAAACACAGGCGCTATGCGCATTCCGTCCGGTTCTTGGATGCAGAAAAAAGAACTGAGATCAAGGCCGTTGCCATCGATGCCCATACAGGTGAACGAATCGGGACAAGGCCTATCCTGATGGTGCCCTTTGCAGAGAAGGCTTGAGTTGCTTCGCCCTTCAAAAAGCCCTTGCATTGCTGCAAGGGCTTTTTGTTTGGCTTCTCGAGCTTTGGCTCGAGCCAAAGACCTGCGGACGAACAGAAAACAGCACTTTCAAATAACGCCATCTTTATTGGGCTTGTCTAGCCTCAATTGATCGATGCACAACAAACTGTGTCAATGAAGAAGTGTTGCGCTGGACGGTCAAAGGGTGTCCAAAATCTGGACGTCGACACTGCTTCAATCAGTTCTGCCAAACCCCATAGCCTGATGCTCGAAGTCTGATGGCCAAATCCACTTCCATGTATTGCGCATCACCGTAGGGCATGGGGTTTAACTTCTCATAGACCTCAGGCATGAGACGCAATCCGTATTTCATCGCGTACTTATTGGCTTTGATGCCGGCCTTGTGCTGATCAAACCTCGTATCTGGGTCATGCCCCGTCATACCTACGTACACGCAGGGTTTGCCTGTCATGTAATCGGGATTGGCTTTTTTGAACTTTGATTCATACAGCACATCCTTGTCCAGTTCAATGACATAGACGTGGTGGCGCTCTTTGGGCATGTCAATGAAAAAATCAATGGATTGATTTCAGTTCGTCCAGTGTGACAAATGCAAGGGCTTTTTGGTGTGTGCATTCCAAAATCACGGGGGGTGCCACACCAGCCGCAAAAGCTTCTTTCCAACGCAAGGCACACAAGCACCACTTGTCGCCCTGTTTGAGTCCCTTGAATCTGAACTCAGGTCGAGGTGTCATCAAGTCGTTACCCTGTTTGAGGGTGTAATCCAAAAAATCCTGCGTGATGCGAGCGCAAATGACATGACTTCCAAGATCCTGATGGTCAGTCTTGCAGCAACCGTCCCTGAAAAATCCAGTCAATGGGTCATAAGAGCATGGCATCAATGCAGTGCCAAGTACGTTGAGGGCTGGTTCGCTCATTTGGATGATCTTATTGGCTTGCACACTTGGCACAAATACAGGCCTTGCCTTTAGCTGCATCAGGTACTTGATCCATCACCGCAGGTGTGAAAACAGCATCCATGCACCAGCAACGCTCAGGCTTTGTGCCAGATGCTTTGGCCTTTTCCATGGCACAAAGGTTAGGTTCACCACAGATGGGGCAGCGAGTTGGAACGATGGTGTCCATTTAGATTGTTGAGTTAGCGTTCATGAGACTTGGAATCTAAAGCAATTACTGAAACCAAAGTCAGCAGCTGAGCGATTGTTCTCTCAACCTTCGTGTTGTTCGGTTGATGGTGTATCCAATGCTATTCGACAAAATGAGTCTTTATTGCAGTCAATGGAAAAAGCCCTTGCATGGCTGCAAGAGCTTTTTGTTTGGCTCCTCGACCTGGGCTCGAACCAGGGACCTGCGGATAAACAGAAAACAGTACTTTCAAATAACGCCGTATTTATTGGGTTTCATAGCCTAGTTTGATTGATGTGTAACAAACTGTGTCATTGAAGAAATTTTGCTCTGGACGGTCTAGGGGTGTCCAGATTCTGGACGCTTGGGTTGCTCTGGACGGTTAGCGAGCGTCAAGAATCTGGACGAATGTGCATGAAAAATGGGCAGCCTGCTGGCCCCCATGGATGCCAATACGCTCGAATGAGTTGAATTGATCTGCCGTTCACGCACCTTGACCAGTTCCGTATGAGGAATTAACATCAGCTCATGATTGATTGGAGTTCCTGTCCTGCAGTAGAAATTGACCCCGAGCTTGTGAGCGGAGCTTGGGTGTTTCGAGGTACGCGCGTGCCTGTGGTCGCTTTATTCGAAAATCTTGAAGATGGCGTAACTGTCAACGAGTTTGTTGAATTGTTTCCTGGCGTTAATTTGATCCATGCCCGTAGCGTTTTAGAGCATGCCGCTAAAAGTGCAATGGTTCATTAGCCTTGAAAATATTATTTGATCAAGGGACACCTGTTCCGCTACGAGGTCACATAACCACTCACCTTGTGACAACAGCTTATGAGCTTGGATGGGCTACTTTAAAAAATGGTGAGTTGTTGGCTGCTGCTGAAAGCCAAGGATTTGATGTTTTACTCACCACTGATACGAACCTTCAGTATCAACAAAATTTGACGCAAAGAAAAATAGCTATTGTTGTTCTCAGCACCACAAGTTGGCCTAGGATTCAAAAAAGCATAAAGGCAATTCTGACTGCGATTGAACTTGCAGCACCTAATTCTTATCAGAGTGTTGCAATCATTTAATTCGAGACGGTTGGCGGGCGTCAAGAATCTGGACAATAGCAAGCTCTTGTGCAGCTTTTGCAGCACGTTCCATCGCGGCGTATGACCCAGCAGGATCTTGGTCTGAAGAGGTGCGGATGTCTTTGGTGTTCATTGTTTACTCCAGTCAATCAATTTGGGGTGCAATTCAGAGCTGTCATAAAAAGCCCAAGAATTCACAACCTTACTGTAAAAATTGTGGACATTATCCAATCCAGTAACAAATCGTCGATGGATGACGGCTTCTGGAATGTTGTGCCCACCTTGTGACACACGAATGGCGAATCTGTAAACTGCAACATCAGCACAGGGCAGATACAGGAATCAAATAGAGATTGAAAATGGCGTTCAATGGATCAGCAAACACTCGCTTACTACTCAGCAAACGCGCAGGAAATGGCTCAAAGGTATGAGTCGGCGGCAAGCTCTTTAGGTCCACACTTTACATCTGCCTTTGTTCCAGGTGGCAGGGTGCTGGACATCGGGTGTGGATCTGGTCGAGACTTGGTCGAACTGCTTAAGCTTGGATTCCAGCCCTACGGGTTGGATGGAACACCTGAACTTGTTGGGTTGGCTCAGGCGCTTCATCCCGAATTAAAGGGAAGGGTGGTTCAAGGGCTTCTGCCTGAATTCGATGTCCCGTTTGGAGGAGAGTTTGACGGAGTGGTTTGTTGTGCCGTGTTGATGCACATAGATTCCACGGAACTGTTCAATGCAGCGCTAGCAATAAAGCGGTGCCTAAAAGTCAATGGCCGACTACTGATTTCTGTTCCAAGTAAGCGTTCGGATTCGGATGAGACTGAACGTGACGCCAATGGTCGATTGTTCAAAACCTACGCCCCTGGATTCCTGCAACTTATATTTGAGCGACTTGGCTTCTCACTTATCAATCAGTGGGGTAACTCAGATGCTATGAATCGACAGGGAGTTGAGTGGGTTTCTCTGCTGTTGCAGCTTAAGTCTGCTGCTAACACCCGACCGATTGACCAGATTGAGGGCATCCTCAATCAAGACAAGAAAAGCGCAACTTACAAGTTCGCCTTGTTCAGGGCTCTCGCGGAACTAGCAACTCAAAGTCCAAATAGCGTTACATGGTTGGCTGATGGCAAGGTTGGTCTGCCGGTGAGGTTCGTTAGCGAGAAATGGCTCCAGTACTACTGGCCACTTCTTGAGTCCGAGAAATTTATCCCTCAACTCAACGGTGAGCAGCAGGGGAGTGGTAAGCCGATCAAGTTCCGGATCAATTTAAATCTTCTGATTGATCAGTACAGAGCGCTTGGTG
>JACCDP010823736.1_pt1 | contig 28797 bp, 3 predicted proteins | sample 7445841 | NCBI WGS metagenome assembly JACCDP01 (sample SAMN15323441, study PRJNA562643) | freshwater metagenome | isolation source: river surface water | place: USA:Blue River Watershed | collected 2017-08-17 | reverse complement strand
TATTTTTAAGTAATTTTATTAAAATTGATTGATATGGAGCCAAAAGTTATTATTGCTGATGATCATAGTATAGTGCGCATGGGGCTTGGCTCTTTAATTAAACAGCTAGGTGTTAATGTAGTGGATGAAGTGTCTAATTGTGCCGAATTAATGAGCCAATTAAACAATCAAACCTATTCGCATTTAATTCTTGATTTAATTATGCCTGATGGCAATGCTTTAGAAATCATTGAAAATATAAATAATCTTTATCCTAATTTAACCATCTTAATACATTCTATGCAGCCCGTAGAAGTGTATGGTAAAATTATAAGAAAATATAAAGTTCATTCCTACTTATACAAAGGAGTTTCCGAGTCTGAAATTAAAAAGCACATCGAATCATTTATTAGACTAGAAAACCTTTCTTTTTCAAAACAATTTGATAAGGACAATAACCCCTTTTCTAGTTTAGCAGTTAGGGAGTTGGAGGTATTACATTACTTACTAAATGGATACCGAACAAAAGAGATAAGTACCACACTAGGTTTAAAAATGAATACGATTTCAACTATAAAAGCCGTTATTTTTGATAAGGTGAAGGCCGATAATTTTACCCATCTATTGCAATTAGCACATGTGCACCAGATTAGCTATTAAGTTTTTATTGGTGCTATTGTGTTCACTTGGTTTGTACACAAATTCTTATTCCCAACTACAATATAGCTTTGAGCGCATCAATACCGAAAATGGTTTGCCAACCAATGCGCTTAAAGGGATTGTTTTTGATGATGTAAATAGGTTTTTATGGGTAGCTACCGAGTCAGGCATCTTACGTTATAATGGACATGGTTTTCAAACCTTTGGTGACACCAAAGAAACATCTATCTTAAATAGTCGTATTATTAACGTTGTTAAAAAGCAGGACCATTCTATTTTTGGAACATTAGAGGATTTTACAATTTACAATATCGAAAACAATAAAGTAATTTACAAAAAACGAAAAGAAGTTAAAAGGTGGGCTAATGAATTGGCTTCTCTAATTTATCAGACACCAATTAATCATGCAAATAAAAATGAGCTTTCAATAAGTTTTCCGTTGCTTAAATTTGGTGATTATTTTGTTGAATTAGAAGATAATAAATTATTTCTTTTTAATAATGACACTAGTATAATTCTTAAAGAGGGGTTTAATCGTCATAGTATTTTTGTACTTGATAATCAACTTTTTGTAATCAGCGCTAGTGGTTTAGTAAATAAAGTAGTAGTAGATAGTAAGCAAAATTTTTCTGCAAAATTATTGCCTGTATCTGTTTCCGGCATATCTGTTTTAAAAAATGGGAACGATAATTCTTTTTTTAAAATTTTTCAGGACCTGTCTAACGAAGCTGCATATGTATTGTATAACAACAATATTTATGAAATAGAATATAAGAATGGGGCGATTATGTTTGATTTAAAGGTGCCCAATTTGCCTAGTCAAGATTATATAAGATATTTTCAATTTGATAAACTAACCAATACTGCTTATTTGGCTACCGATAACAGAGGGCTGATTATTGCGCATCCGCAATATTTTGTTAGACGACAGCCTTTTTATTCTAGAAGGCTAAGTAGTGCATCTGCCTATGCACAAGTGTTGCTTCCTAATGGAAATATACAAGTTAATTCGGGTGCGATTTATGGAGATGCAATAAATCAAAAAAATGGATTTTTTGATTTAATATCTGAGCCACGCACGTTTATTACTAGGGATAGTATACTTTTATATACTAATTATTTAGGGGTTACGCAATATAATTTAAAAAGCAAACAGCGAAAGTTGTTAACTGATAATAGTTTTTACAATAGAAGCGCTTTTTTACAAATTGGAGATTCGATATATTTATTTTCAAATTTGGGTGTTGGTTATATAGATAAGTCCGGCTCAATTAAAAAAGTTTTTTCTTATGGAATAATGCCAGAAACCTACACGGTGTATGATGTTGTTTTATACAAAAGTGATATCGTTTTGATGGCTACAAGTGAAGGATTGTTTTTATACCATTTAAAAACTAATAAATTTTCACTTTTTTTCAAAGATCCTAATATTGCACATTTTAGAACGCTTTATGCATACAATGGGTATATTTTAGCAGGTACTTATGGTGGTGGTGCATATATTATTCACGATAATGTTATTAAATCTCTACCATTGGATAAAAATGGATATCTAAAATTTATTCATTGTTTTATACCTGACAATAATGACGTTTGGATTACCACGAATAAGGGGATTATCAAGTCTAGTTTTAATGGAATATTGAACAGTTTTTCGAATAGGCAAATAAAGCCAAACTACAAATATTATGGTAAGCAGGAAGGTATTGATATTTTAGAAATGAATGGGGGTTGTACTCCCTGTGCTATAAAACTAAGTGATGGTCGTATTTCAGTACCTGGTATAGATGGCCTTATTCAATTTAATCCTAGTATTTTGCCCAATAACAAAATTGAACCTTTTGTTTATATCGATAAGTTTAAATTCAATGATCAAATAGTTCCTGAAGACTTTTTTATTAATAACGAAGTATCACGTAGTATAGAAAATATTCAAATTATTTTAGGTATTTCTGGAATGATTTCGGAAGAAAATGTTGAGATAGAATACAAGCAAGATGAAAAAGAAACTTGGCGTTCAATTTTAGTTCAAAATCCAATTATTAGTATTGAAAATCCGCGATCTGGTAAGCATAATCTTACCATTAGGTGGAAGAGTACCGACGCAACAAGTTGGAATTCGCAGGTGCTTTCATATTCCATTGCTTATCCTTGGTATGCGCATCCTTATATGTATTTCGGTTATTTTTTGTTATTGATTTTGTCAATTTTCTTGTACGTAAAAATCAAAACATTAATCTATGTTAAACGGCAAAAAGAATTAGAATCAGAAGTTGACAATAAGACAAAAGATTTACAAGCATTAAATACTTATTTGTTAGGGCGGAATCAGGCGAAAGATCAGGTTATTGCCATTATGAATCATGATATTTTAACGCCACTCAAATATTTGCATATCACAGCTTCAAATTTAGAACTTAAATTAAAAGACGCTGATGCAATTAAGCCAGTTGGTCAAATAAAAGCTACTACTAAAGAGCTAGAATACTTAACTTCTAATTTATTAAGTTGGGTAAAATTTGATGCCATAAATCAATTGGATCAAAAACAGTTAGTTGATGTTAATTTACTTTTTGAATCTATAATCGATTTTGTTTTACCATTTAAGCTGTCAGATCAGGTAAAAATTCTGAATAATATTCCGAAAGAAATGGTAATTAAAGGATGGCACGATCCCATGCGCGTTTTATTTTATAATTTAATCATGAATTCCATTAGGTCTACGCATAAAGGCTTTATTGAAATTTCTGCTGTTTCAACTGATAATGCGATAGCTATTTCTATTAAAGATACGGGTGTTGGTATGAGTGAATCAATGATTTCTTATTTGCTTACGGGTATAAAGCCAGATCATAATTTTGTTACGCCCAAGTATAAAACTGGTAATGGGGTAGGCTATCAGATAATAAGAAATTTAGTAAAACTTATATTTGCAGAACTTAAAATTACAAGTAAGGTTGGTGTTGGAACTGAAGTTCAAATAGTACTTACAAAATTGTAAATGTAACTGGTTCTAATTCGTTTAAAATAAACTGATATTTTCCTTCTTTAAGCTGTCCAATATAAAGGCAAGAGCGTTGTGTATTACCTGTAATTTTTCCAGCTGCCACTTGTGTACCAGCATCATCAATAATTTTATATTTTTTATTGATTGCAGTATTATCAGGTAGTTTTATTTCTAAAATCCCATCTTTAACTATTTCCGAAATACGAATCATGAATTAGATTTCCATAAATATCTCATTAGTTTTTTGTATTGGTACAAGAATTAAATCTATTGAGCGCTTTTTCAATTATAGAATTAATTCTATAAAGACTTTCACTAAGAATTAATTGGGGATAAATACTATAAAATTCGATTCTATATTAGAATTTATTCTATTTGCATTTTGGCAACAAATTGCATTTTTGTACGTTACCAAATTGTTGTTTTGTGAAGTCTTTTCGTATTTGTTTTCGTAATTTTTACTTTGTATTATTTTTTTTAATACTATCATCACCAAACCTTGTTGTAGCTGGTTCATCTAATATTGGAATTTATACATTATCATCTTGTTCCTCGATAACTTTAGTTCGACAACCTACGAGCTTTGATGCCTGGACAGGTTATAGTGGAACAGCAAATAACTTCAGTGTTTATGCCACAAGTACAGGTGGAGCATTAAGCTATCAATGGGAAAGAAGTACGGATAATGGGCAAACCTGGACTTCTGTTACAGCCTCTTTAGATGCAGGAACAACGTATTCTGGATTTAATGCGGCAACTATATATTATACGAATACTGCGGGATCTATTACTTCATTAAATGGATACAAATACCGGGTAAAGGTTTCTAATAGTACATGTTTTGTATATAGTAATGAAGTTACACTTCGCGTTTTTGGACCTTCTTTTTTTCCGAGTTTAAATTTACCGGCAACAACTAATTATTGTTCTTCATCACCTACTTTATCTGTTGAATTTAGTGCGTCACCTAATTCATCTATTTCTGCTTTTGCCTGGGAAAGAAGAATTGGGTCAGGAGGAACATGGGTCCCTATCACCGCATCGAATGCAAATACCTTAGATGCTGGCATGTCTTATGCGAATTTTAATAGGGCAGACCTACAAATTACAGGGGTAAGTTCTGCCTCTCATGTGCTTCAATACCGCTGCCGAGTTACCATTTCAGTTGTTTCAAGAAATGTAATACAGACAAGCAGTGGCTCTACAACAAATAGCAACTCAAATACCTTATCTGGTATTTACACTGGAATTACAAGTCTAGCACCAGGAACCTCGGTGAATATTACGCAGTTTCCTCCAGCCTTAGTGTCATTTTGTGGTTCGACAGGAACCCAAACGATTACTACTAATGCAACAACTACCAGTGGAACAATTATTTACCAATGGCAAAAAAGCACGAATGGTACAGCTTGGATAAATTTAGAGGACGATGCTATTTTTTCTGGTGCTAAAACGGCTTCATTAAGCATTACAAATCCTCCGGCGGCCTACAAAGACCATCAGCTTCGCTGCAAAATTATTTCTAGCGTTTCTAATTGTAATAATTACACTAGCATTACTTCTATTAAAATAGGAACTGCCCCTACTTTTTCAGCTCAGCCGCCTTATCCATCAGCCAATACTGGAACATTCTGTCAATATCGTGAAGGAGGAGGGTATATTTATTTACCTATTGTATCTGGAATGACGGGGTCTAATTCTTCCGGATATTCTTTTCAGTGGTATAGAAATACGTCCAATTCGTATAATGGCGCAACAGCTATTGATGGCCAAACCAATATAGGAGGATATGTACCTACGGATTTAGCAGGCACTTATTACCTCTTTTTAAAAGTTACAAATTCCGATGGATGTTCTGCAAACACTTCATTAGCAGGGCCTTATACCATCACCGCGGCACCTATCATTACACAGCAACCCTCGCTGACAAATTCGTCTATATGCGTGGGAGAGTCTTTTTCGATGAGCGTAAGTGCAACAGCTCCTTCAGGTGGAACGTTAACTTACCAATGGGCTAAAAATGGAGCAGGAATTGTGGGGGCTACTAGTTCAACCTATTCCGTTAATTCTGCACTAACCTCATCCGCCGGAATTTATACGGTTTCTGTGTTTTCATCTGCCACTAATTGTAGTATTACGAGTGATCCGATTCAATTAGTAGTGACTGCATTGCCAAGTGCAGCTACCGGAGTAACAGCAACACCGAGTACTATTTGTACGGATCCTAGCTCTACTTCTAATTTAACGGCCACTACCACAGGAACGAATGTGGTTTATTGGTATGATGTCGCAACAGGAGGTACTCCCATTGGATACTCAAGCTCGGGACAAGCATTTAATGTGAAGCCCAACGCCACAAAAACGTATTATGCAGAAACGAGGGCCACAAAACAATTAGCGTTTAGCTTTAGCAAAAATATTCAAACCTGGGTTGTTCCTTCAGGAGTAAATTCGATTGATGTGGATATCAAAGGGGCAGGTGGAGGAGATGGCGGAACGGATTCTGGCCAACCTGGCGGTGGTGCTGGTGGAGCTAGAGCTAAAGGTATGCTAACCGTTACGCCTGGAATGAAATTTAGATTTGCCATTGGTTCTGAAGGAGGACGAGGGGGTGGTTGTAGAAATGCTATTGGTGTTTTTGGCGGTGATGGCGGATTTAATGCCATGGGTTATCATGGTGGAAAAGGTGGCGATGCCGGATTTAATGGATGTTCAGGTGGCGGTGGTGGCGGTGGTGCGGCTACTGTCGTTCAATTATTAGATGCTTCAGATAATATTTTAAATACATGGGTATTAGCCGGCGGCGGTGGCGGCGGTGGTGCGGGCCAATTTGGTAATGGATTGTACGGTGTCGCATACGATGCTACTAAAACCAAAGCTGGAAACATAGGCGCAAAAGGTGGAACGATGGTGGGGGATGGTGCTGGCGGCGGCGGCGGTGGCGGCGGTGTTATGGGAGGTGTAGGTTCAGGTCCAGGTGGCGAAAGCGGTGCAGGAGGAGGTTATGAAGGCCAAAGCCAAATAGGATTATTAACCTCTCAAGCCGCTTCAGGTGGTGACGGATGGTTAAAACTTTCCATTGCTGGACTAGCAGATTTATCTTGCCCTTCTGCTACAAGAGTACCCGTAACATTAACCGTATCTCCAAACGCCTCGGTTGTAATCACCAACCAACCACAACCAGTTCTTCAGTGCGATACAAGAACTTCTTCATTTACCGTTACAGCAACAGATGCAACCACCTACCAATGGCAAGTTAGTATCAATAATGGATTAAATTGGACGAATATCACAGGGGCTACCGCTCCTAATCACACCGGTAAAACTTACATTGGATTCAGCACTGCGACCCTTTCTGTTGCAGGACAAGTAACCTCTGCATCTGGTTATTTATACAGATGTATTGTATCTAATGGCTGCTCTTCTGTAACCTCAAATAATGCGTCATTAACGATTCAAAACGTTTCCATTACTGCCATTTCATCTAATACATCGGTATGTACCGGAACGGCTATTAATTTAACCGCTACTTCTGCAGGCAATTCAATTAATTGGTACAGAAACAATATTTTAGAAGCAACCGTAGGTAGCGGAGTAACCTATACCATCAATCCAGCGGTAGGAACTTATACTTACACAGCCGAGGCATTTGTCCCAGGTGGTGGATGTGTAACACCGGTAAGATCCACCGTACTTGTTCAGGTTTCCCAAGGGAATGTGGCAGGCACCATTTCAGGTACCAATGTAATTTGTACAACCAACACTGCAACATATACAACAACCGGTTCCTTATTAACAAGTGGTGCAACCGGAGCATGGACTACTTCTAATGCTGCTGTGGCAACTGTCAATTCAAGTGGTGTAGTAACTGGAGTTGCAGCAGGTAGTGCAACCATTACGTATACAATTTCCGGTGGTTGTGGTGGAACAAGGGCAACTACTAAGCAAATTACGGTAGTGGCTATTCCTGTGATTACAGTTCACCCTTTTTTATTAAATCAGGGTTATTGTTTAAATGCAAGTACAGGAACATTAAGTGCTTCAGCAAATAACGCAACCTCCTTACAATGGTTTTATACTACTAGTAATGTTTCTAATACGGGGGGGACAGCCGTTTCACCTAATGGGACTTCTACAATAGTTTCACCCCTAACTTCTACGGCAGGGGATTACTATTATTACATGGCTGCAATTAATTCAGGCTGTGCGGTAAATAGCAATTTATCTGGGAAGATTTCGGTCTTAGTGAATTGTACTAATTTGGATGCTGACGGGGACGGAGTTCCGGATAGCTATGATATTGATGATGATAATGATGGGATTTTAGATACAAGCGAACAAACGTGTAATACGGTTGCATCGTCTACCTATTTATTTGGCACTACTTATTGGCAATCTATTACCTGGACTGGAGGAGTCATCACACGCCCTGAATTTGGTACAAATATTCCGAACGGACTTATAGATGGAGATTTAACTGCTGGACAAGCAGTCTTTGCACCCATAGGAATAACTGCTGATGTTTTCACTAATAATCCAATCACTTTTACTTTAACAACTAAAAATCCTTTGAATGCTTCCGGTTTTGGAATTGTAAATGATTATGGCACTTTAGGAGACGGTATAAAAGTGGCTGATGTTGTTTTATATAATGGCAATACGATTTTAGGCACTGAAAGTTTTAACAATATTATTTCAAATGCAACTTCTTCTTTTTATCCATTTAGTAAAAAGTATTCTCAGATAACTAAAATGAACGTCATTGTTTATGAAAGTACTCCACTGGGAGGAACTCAAAATAATGAAATGCAAGTATCTGAAATTGGATTGTACTCTCAAGCTGGTCCTTATTGCGCTGATTTAGATACCGATGGCGACGGCATTCCTAATCGTTTAGATCTCGACTCAGACGGAGACGGCTGTCCAGATGCAAAGGAAACGAATGTTGCATTAAGTCTAAATGCTGGAAATCTTGTCAATGGTACACCTAATAATTTAACTACCACGTCTAATGTGGCAGGCTCCACTGTGGGAGGGCCATACGGATCTAATGGACTTGCGAATAGTTTAGAAACGGCTACAGATAATGGGATTGTTAATTATACCGTTGCAAATTATGCAAAATTTGCTTTGGATAATTCTGCCAATGCGTGTCTTGATAGCGATGGAGATGGGGTGCCGGATTCTTTTGATATTGATGATGATAATGATGGGGTATTGGATGAAGTGGAGATGATACAATGTCCTACCCAAATTATTACCCCTGTATCTGCCATTTCAAGTCCAAATTATGGATCTTCAACAGCTGCTAAAACAATTGATGGTTCAGGTTTTACAGGTACAGGATTAGCAGCAGTTGCAAATGCACCAAGTTTAATTTCAGACGCATGGTATATGGCGGAACCCAATACAACAGGTTTTATTGAATATACAATGCCAGCAAATACAAATGCGACAGGTGTTGTTTTATGGGCTCCGGATGCGAATAATTATGGAGGAGGAGATGGACCCGTAAAAGATTTTACAGTGGTGGTTACTTATGCAGATGGACTCACTTATACTACTACTTCTTATTCAACTTTACAACCAACTGCAAGTGGAGCTTTAGCGGGCGCACAAATTTTTAATTTCCCCAATGGCGTAAAGAATGTTTCAAAAATCAGATTGAATATTTCTGCAGGTTGGTATGATATCAATAATAATAATACAGGACAAGTAACCACTGTTGGAAGAACTGTGAATGCTGCATATAATATGACTCTGAGTGAGTTTAGGGTTTTATGTAATTCACAGGACTTAGATACTGATGCAGACGGGATACCTAATAGACTAGATCTAGACTCTGATGGAGATGGTTGTCCAGATGCGAAAGAATCTGGGGTATCTGGAACATTAATTACAGGTAATTTAAAGAATGGAAATCCTTCTAGCTTGACTACTACATTTAATGTTGCAGGAGCAAGAGTAGGAGGACCATATGGAACGAATGGTTTAGCTAATGGGGTGGAAACAGCAACGGATAATGGTGTCGTAAATTATACTAATTATTATTCCAAATTTGCCGTTTCCAATACATCAAATGCTTGTTTAGATTCGGATGGGGATGGCATTGTAGACGTCTTTGATCTAGATGATGAAAATGATGGCATTCCTGATGATACAGAAATGACATGTACCAATTCAAATAACGCAAATAAAAATGGTATTACTATTTCTTCGTCAGTTACATGGACATTTAGTGGAGCAAATACTTTTGCAAATTTATTAGATGGAGTAGATGGATCAGTAAATATAGCCTATCCTCCAACTACAGCTGGCGCGTTAAATAATCAAACCATTTTCCAATTTGATTTACCAATTCCAAAAGTGTTGACTTTAATTGAATTAGGTAACTATCCTGGACAGAGTCCATTTACGGCAGGAGGTACTTATAAATTACAAGGTTTTGATGGAGCAAACTGGATTGATATTGTTAATTCACAAACTTTTGCGAGTACTGCTGCAAAATATGCAAGTAATAATTCCTACAAATTGGATATGTCCAATAATATTACTCCATTTGGTAAATATAGGATATATGGCATTTCAGTAGCAGGAGTTGGGAATTGGATGAATGAAGTTTATTTTGAGGAAAGGAATTGTATTGATAAGGATACAGATAATGATGGTATCAATAACAGATTAGATTTAGATAGTGACGGTGATGGATGTTCGGATGCGAAAGAGGGTTCTAGCTTTAGTTTAAATACCCCTGGTATCACGTTTAACACTGCAGGGGGTGTTACTAACGCACAAATTTCAGGAGTATTTGGACTTAATGGTTTAGCTAATTTATTGGAGACAAATACGGATAATGGAAAAATAAATTACCAATCGTATTATAATAAATATGCGACTGATGCTACAAAAATTAGTTGTAGTCTCATTGATAATGATGGGGATGGTATAGTCGACGCAATCGATTTAGATGATGATAATGATGGGGTGTTAGATGATACAGAATGTCCTGTAGTCGTTGAAAAGAAAACATGTGAAAGCTGGATTGCGCCTACTAATAACAGTTCAGGAACTATTCAAGTAGGTAATGGCGATGTAGTTAATTATACAATTACTGCAAATAATGGAGTTTCATTTAGAAGTGCAGTTGGCGCTGATTCTTGGACCACAAATATGCAATGTAATGAACCATTACCTGGTTCTGGGAATTTAGCTAATATTAGTGGCGCGGGTGAATTTACTATTACATTTAATAAACCAGTTACAAATGTTCAAGTTTTGACCTCGGCAACTGAAACAGGTAGTAATGAAGATATCATATTTACAACAAATGCAACATCTCAACAAAATGTTGTTACTAATTGTAGTGCTGCTAATGTAAGTCTTTCAAATACTGCTGTCAATGCAACCCGCATTGTAATGCAAGGTAATAATGCAGTAATTAGAGGAGTTAAAGATGCCTATTATTCAACTTTGAATGTTAAAGCAACTAATAATGCGGGTGGATATATACTTGCCGTTGGATTTTGTAGTATTAATACTCAATTAATCTGTGATACAGATGGTGATGGAGTTCCGAATAGTTTAGATCTAGATTCGGATGGCGATGGTTGCTCTGATGCTAAAGAAGCTAGAGTTACGGCATCACTAACATCAGGAACCGTGGTGAATTTAGTGAACAACAATGCGGGTGCGGGGACAACAACTTCTACAACTAATGGTTTCGCGAATTCAGTTATCACTGGACCTTATGGTACCAATGGTTTTGCAAATAGTTTAGAAACAGTATTAGAAAATGGAGTAGGTAATTACACATCCACTTACACTACGTACGCTATAGATAAAACGAAAGAATTATGTCTTGATAGTGATGGTGATGGTATTCCAGATACATTGGATCTAGATGATGATAATGATGGAGTATTAGATGAAACAGAAAATATCTGTCAATATATATTTTTAGAAACTTTTGGTACTTCATTACCTTATCCTACACTTCCAACTTCGAATATTTTAATTACAAGTAGTGAAGGTGCTGTTTATAATGCTGTTCCATCTCATCCTTCTGGATATTGGTTTACTGGAAGACTGGATAATACACCTGATGATGTCAATGGAAATATGTTAATGGGATTTAATATTTCATCAACAAAAATCGTTTATACTAAAACTATTACAGGGCTAACTGTAGGACAGCAATACGAATTTTCAGCATACATTGCAAATCCTTTAACATCATTAGGGACTAGTTCAAATTTAACGCTACAACTTAAAAATGCTTCAAATACAACTTTTAATACACTTAATACTGGAAATATATTACAAGGTAATTTTAATTGGGTAAAATATAGTATGGTGGTTAGTGCCCCTAGTACTTCTGTTACTTTTGAAATTCAAACAAATTCATTAGGAAATAATAATACTGGGGAAGATTTTGTAATCGATGATATTGGGGTAAGAAAAATAGGTTGTGATGACATAGATGAAGACGGTATACCTAATAGATTAGATTTAGATTCCGACGGCGATGGCTGTCCAGATGCGAAGGAAGCGGGTGTAACAGGAACATTAACAGCTGGAACCATTATCAATACCACATTAAATGCAAACAGTGGTGTTTATTCTACTACTGGAGTGGCGAATGCTATTGCCGCAGGTCCTTACGGCTTAAATGGTTTAGCTAATGGGGTAGAAACGAGTGTGGATGCAGGGGTAATTTCATACTCTAATAATTTTTTAAGATATGCGACTGATCGCATCATTAATTTCTGCACAGATAGTGATGGAGATGGCATTTCTGATGCGATAGATATAGACGATGATAATGATGGTATTCGCGATTTTGTTGAACAAGGATCTTGTCCATTAATCAATACAACTGGATTGACCTTTACTGGAAGTACCAATACAGTTAGGCTTGGTGCAAATTCTATTTCAGCAGCTTCTTCTACTAACGGTGCTTGGCAAACCGCGTATTCTAATCAGTCCCTAGCCTTACCAATTCATGTAGAGTTTAGAGATAATGGAAATGCGGGTTATTTGATGTTTGGATTATTGCCTGTGAATGGAACAAAAACCTTAGCTAATCATACCGATGATGCGTATAAATTATATTTTAATTCCTCAAATGTCCAAGGATATCTAGGGTCAGTTTCTGTATCTAATGCTGCATTTACTCCCGGAGATTTATGGCAAATGGATATTGATAAATTTGGCTTTGTATCGGTAACAAGAAACGGTGCCGCATATAGGTCATTCCAAGGGGTGAATTCAAATTATAATTTGGCTATTTCCTCTTACAATGATATTACCAATAGCCCAAGAGTATTAACAGATCTAATCATCAATGCACAAAGTGTAACATTTAGCGGTACGACAACCACGTGTAATGAGCTAGATACTGATGCTGATGGAACAGTTAATCGATTAGATCTAGATAGTGATAGCGACGGATGTTCGGACGCAGTGGAATCCGGTGTTAGCGTAACGCTCAACACAGCGAGAACCATCGCAAATGGGCCTTATGGCACCAATGGTTTAGCGAATTCGGCGGAGACTACAGCAGACAATGGAATCACTTCCTATAATCCAGCTTATACTTATGCGATTAATGCATTAAATAGAGGATGTACAGATACTGATGGTGATGGTGTATCAAATTCATTTGATTTAGATGATGATAATGATGGGGTATTAGATGTCATGGAAGCGGGGAGCTGTGTAGATTTAGGCAGCTCGAATATTACATTCACCGGCGGATTAAGTTCAGTTGTTAAAACCAGCTCAACGATAACTGGTATTTCATCTAGTGGTTGGAAAACAAGTTATTCTGATCAATCATTTGTCTTACCAATTCATTTAGAATTTAGATCTCCTCAGTTAGTAAATCAAAGTATGTTTGGTTTAGTTTCATCCATTGCTGGAAGAACTAATAACACGTATACTGATGATGCATATAAAATTCATTATAGCTCAACAGTAGTTTATGGATATTTGCCAAGTTCAGGCGTAAAACCTACCTCTTGGAGCCCAAGCTCTAATACAGGTATGACCTCTCAAACGCAAACATTTGGCGAGTTGTGGGAGATGGATATCGACATCAACGGTTATGTGACGGTAAAAAGAAATGGAGCAAACTATCTAAGGTTCCAAGGAGAAAAAACCGATTATAATTTAGCTTTTACAACCTCATCTACCTCAGCAGCAACATATAGGACGTTCTCTGACATTAAATTGTCGGCACAGGCTTATCGAAATGCAAGTGGTGTTTTACAAAGTTGTACTTTGCTAGACACAGATAATGACGGTATACCTAATACGCTTGATTTAGATTCGGATGGGGATGGATGTCCGGATTCCAGAGAAGCAGGTGTTTCGGGAACTTTAGTGGTAGGGAATTTAGTAAATGGTACCGTTAATAACACGACAAGCACCTCAAATACCAGCGCGATTGCTGCTGGACCTTATGGTGCGAATGGCTTTGCGAATGGTTTAGAAACGGCGGCCGAATCTGGGTTATTTACCTATACTTCTACCTATGGTTTTGCGACGAATAATCTAATTAGTGCGTGTACTGATACCGATGGAGATGGCGTGGCAGATATCAATGATGTTGATGATGACAATGATGGTATTCTAGATTACGATGAACAAGAATCATGTCCTGCATTAAGCGCTTTAACCTTTACAGCTCCTAATAACAAAGGAACATTTAATGGCAATAATTTAATTACGAATAATTCAGGTACTTGGATTAATAATTATTCTAATCAGGCATTGAGTTTGCCTATTCATTTAGAATATACTGTTCCAAAAGATCTGAACTCAAGTTTAATAGGATTGATACCGGTTTGGGCAAACAAGATTTTAACTACTGGTGATTATTCAGACGCTGCTTATAAGGTTTTATTGCAAGCTGGATACTACTACGGACAAATGCCAAATGCTTGGGTTCCTAATACCGTTGTCTTAAATCCTGGCGACTATTTCCAACAGGATATCAGTGTAAATGGGTATGTAACGTTAAAGGTAAATGGCATTCAAAAAGCCACATTCCAGGGTTCGGCATCGGATTATAATTTCACATTCTCTTCACTGAATGCTAAAACTATTGCAGATATAAAATTAACAGCGAGTGCTGTTAATGGGGTTGCATGTAGTCAATTAGATTCTGATGGCGATGGAGTACCTAACTTTAGGGATTTAGATTCGGATGGGGATGGTTGTAATGATGCGGTGGAGGCAGGATCAGCACCTGTTGGTACGTCGGTACCATTATCGGGAGCAGTGGGCACGAATGGATTATTGAATACAAAAGAGACAACGACCGATAACGGATTTATTAATTATTCATTAAACTATCAAAATGCAATTTCCTCCTCATTGAATGGATGTTTAGATACAGATGGAGATGGGGTAGCAGATTTAAATGATATTGATGACGATAATGATGGCGTGACGGACTTTACTGAATCGAAATCTTGCCCTACGTTAAGTGGGACCTTCCCGTTTACCTCTGTCGCTTCCGGAGTGGTATCACCAACCTTTACTTCAAACTCAGCGAATAATACCTTTAATTTAAGTCTGACCAGTTCAAGCGGAAACTGGAATAGCACTTACAGTAATTATACATTTAGTCTACCTATTCATTTTGAATTTAAAACTAATACATCAGGTGGTGAATCTATGATTGGTTTTATCCCAAGTTTTGGTACTAGGTCTGCGCTTAATTCTTACGATGATGATTCGTATAAATTATATTTTAGTGGCGCGAGTTATTACGGCTACTTACCTGTGCCTTGGACTCCGTCCGCTGTAACTTATACGTCTAATGATATTTTTGAATATGATATAAGTACTGCTGGGGTATTAACAATAAAAAGGAATGGTGTTGTTGCTAGAACGGTGAATGTGCCTATTGCAGATTATAATTTCGTATTAACTCAGGCAGGGGCTACCATTCGTACTTTTACTGATCTAAAAATTATTTCTGGCGGGGTAAAAAATGGTAATGCGCCTATTACTTGTTCAACAGATGTAGACACAGATGGGGATGGTGTTCCTAACCGTTTAGACTTAGACTCAGATGGTGATGGCTGTAATGATGCATTAGAGGCGGGGGCAGCTACCGTGGGAACCGCTGTACCATTAACAGGCGCAGTGGGTTCAAATGGTTTAGTTAATACCTTAGAAACGAGTGCCGACGTGGGAACGGTGAGTTATACTAACACCTACTTTAATAGTATTAATAGTTCCAGCAGTTTTGCCTGTGAAGCGAGTTTTGGGGTGGCAATTCGTAATGACGGTTATAGCGGGGTCTTCTGTTCAGGAACGACCTATACGCTTCGCGCTCCAACTCAAGCACCATTGGCTAATTTCAGCTTCCAGTGGTTGAAAAATGGGGTTAATATTCCGGGTGCTACGGCTTCTGTATATACAACAAATACTGCTACTGCGGGAGACGTGTTCCAAGTTAGAATCACGCAACTTTCTACCGGGGTTAAATCTATATTTCTCCCGTACATCGATTGGCCTTCTGATGTAAAAAGGATGGCTGACGGAACCCAAAATACCATGGGGTATATTTTAGGGAAAGAGGTGTATGTATGGGGATTAAATGACAACGGACAAATTCCAGGGTCAGCTGCTTCGAATAATTTCGCACCCACATTACTTCCTAAATTAGGTAGCTTAAGCAATGCGGATGCAATAGCACATATAGGATTTACGCCTTACTCAGGATATGCTTTAACGGCAAGTGGAAAACTGCATGTTTGGGGACAAGGCACGTCGACCAATATTATCAATGGTACTGGTATTGTCCAAAATGATCCAGTCGAATTAACTGCGCTTCCATTAATAGGAACTTCTTCTAATGTAAGTAATCCATTATTCGGGAAAACGATTGTCAAAGTAGTTCCAAGTAGCATCAATATGTTTGCCCTAACAAGTGATGGACAATTGTACGCTTGGGGGACTAATACGACAGGTGTTTTTGGGATGAACAATACCACAAGTTATGTGATTCCTACGCTTGTACCACAAACTAATTTTGCAGGTAAGACGATTGTAGACATGTATAGCCTAGGAGCGAACTTATTGGTATTGTGTTCTGATGGAAACATTTATGGCGCAGGAGGTTCTTTCACAACTACGTTAGCTTTAGCGAATAATGGATCCATAAAATACGCACGAGTAGCAAAATTGTTTAGAGCCGTTCAATCTGGTGGCGCATTTGTGGTTCAAACAAAAGAAGGCGAAATCCATGCAATCGCTCCAGCAGGAGCACATGCGCTAGGAATAAATAGCACTAGTATCATTTCAGATTTTTATAATATAAGCCAAGATGCTGCCTTTAAACTTAGCACTGGCGGTAGACAAATTGTGGAAGTAGCAGGAAGTGCTACAGCTTCTGGTGTAACCCAATCTTTTGCATATTATTTAGCGGCAGATGGAAGTTTATTTAGCTCAGGATACAATAATAATGGTCAATTAAATAATAATACGACTACTACCTCTCGAGTATTGCAACGCGTAAATAGTTTCGGGACGATCAATGGAGAAACGGTCATTGATGTAAATACAACACAACTAAATGCATATTTTGTTACATGTTCTAATAAAATGGCGGTGGCCGGGGATAATTCAAACGGACAACAAGGAACTTGTAATACAACAACTACTGCTAATGCGACGAATTCGGTATTAATTGCACCCCCCCCTCGAATTTCGCCGTTAATTGATCAAACAATTTGTTTGTCCGGTGCGCTGTCTATCCCTTCTACAGTGGTGGCTGCGGATCCGTTTGCAGGAACACTCACATATCAATGGTCTTTAAGTGCCACTCCTGTAACTGTTCCAGTGTCAGCTGCTGCAAATTACACAACGGGGGCTACTCAAACCTTTACAAATATTACGGGAGCCACTTCGGCTAATTATTCATTAGCTTCTGCTAGATCAGGTGCACCTACTACTGCCGGAAATCCTACGACAGGGTCTTCGACATTTTATCGATTAACCGCAGGTCAAAGTGCTAATTCTTGTGTTAGCACAGACGACGCCGCTATATATGTGGCACCAAATACACAATTTACTTTACCGTCCACGACTGTATGTGTGGGTACAGCCACTACTACGATAGTAGGTACTCAAGTTGCTGGATCAAGCGGATCAATAAGAACCTATTGGGAGAGAAGTAGCGATGGAGGAAGTACATGGACCGAAGTCACTGCTAATCTAGATGCAGCCCATTCTGTAACGTATTCTACTTTTACAACACCTACCTTAACATTATCTGCTAGCCCAGCGTCAATTAATGGGTTTAAATATCGATTAGTAAGTACGAATTCCTCAGGTCAAACATTTACCTCTACTAGTTCTGTTATTGCTTCGGTTATTAACAATGTGACGAACAAACCTCAGGGCATTTGGTCAGTTAGAAAGTTAAATAGTTCTTATACTGGTTTTGCGATGAAGATTCGTCGCAGCGTTGATAATGCACTTTTAGACGTCGGGTTTACAGTTAATGGTGATTTAGATACAGCTTCCATCAAGTCATTTATTGGATCTAATTCCGCTTTTGTAACTACTTGGTATGATCAATCGGGCGCGGGTAAAGATCTATCGCAAGCAAATGCAAATGCGACTGATTATGGAAGACAACCAAGAATTGTAAATAATGGAGTTATAGATAGAGAAAATGGCAAACCATTTATTAGATTTTTTGGAATTAATGGTAGTGTAAATTATAACTCACTAAAATTAGCAGCCAATAATACAACTCAAGCTGGACCAATTTTTGTGGTGAATGAATTTGCAGGACCAACAGGCTTTATTTTAGGTAGTTCGAATACATATAATTATTACTCCACTCCAAATAGTAGCTTATATAATTCATCATTCACTAGTGCCTCTGTTAAAAATGGTAAGTTATGGCAGAATAGTGTTTTGGTACCCAATACCATGAATGGGGTTTGGAATACATCATTAATGGTAAATACAATATTACCTACAAGTGCTTCTGCTGCAGATTGGAATAATATAGGAGAAGATAGAGGTAGTGGTAGTCATACTACTGCAGGCGGTGGTTGGGCAGAAATTATTTCATTCTCTAATGCAAACGCGATTGATTCGATCCAAAGAAAATCCATTGAGGCTGACCAAGGTGCTTATTATGGAATTTTTACTCCACTTACTTGTACGAACTTTTCAAATATTTCAACCTTAACAGTAAACACAGCACCAATTATTACACAACAACCGGTGAACGCTGTGAATTGTAATACTCCAAGTTCAACAACGACTAATTTTGGTAATGCGCTAGCTTTTGATGGCACAAATGATTTTATTTCTAATACACAAACACTTTGGACTGGGGATTACACTAAAGAAGCATGGATTAATATTAGTAATCTAACAGGATCTTTGAATATCCTTTCATCATCAGCACAAAAAGTGACAAGTGACCATGCATTTTTAATAAATGTTGGAAAAATTTCAGCTGGTCATAATGGTGCATATATTACTGCACAGGATCCTTCAACTTTAGCAATAAATAAATGGTATCATGTTGCTGTAACATATGTTGCTGCTACTAAAACAATGACATTGTTTAAAGATGGGGTGCAAGTTGCCCAGGTGAATACAGTTAATAATTTAGTCGACCCTTCAAATCCAGTTACATTAGGGGCATTTAATAATTCTGCATTCTTTGCAGGAATATTAGATGAAGTTAGGGTATGGAACGTTGCAAGAACGCAGGATCAGATCATTTCAACCATGAATTCTGAATTAACCGGTTCAGAAGCTGGATTAGTGCTAAACTATAATTTTAATCAAGGTTCTGCTGGAGGAACAAATACGTCAATCACTTCATCTGTAAGTGCTCAAGTAATTGATCGAAAAACCAATACCACAACAGGTACATTAAGAAATTTTGCAGGGACTGGAACTACATCAAATTTTGTTGCCTCTACTTCTGCAACAAGAACAAGTGCTGCTAGCTTTACAACAGTAGCGCCTATAGCAACCTCGCATCAATGGCAGGTAAGTACTAACAATGGAACCACTTGGACAAACATTACTGCAGCGCAAACACCATTATTAAATGGCGTAATTTATACTGGATTTACCACTGGTACGCTTGGTTTAAATTATACGGGAAACTCTAGTGGTGTAGGAACTAATTTATTATTCCGCGATGTGACATCAAATAGTTGTGGTACAACCAATAGTAATGCGGTTGCTTTAAATCCAACACCTGTAATTCCTGTTTTATCTAGAACGGGGGATCCTGTATTTTGTGAGGGCGGAAGCGTATTATTCTCTACGCCATCGGTCGCAAATACGAGCTATCAATGGTTTAGAAATGGAATTGCGATTGGAGGAGCAACGAGTAATTCATTTACGGCTACTCAATCTGGCACCTACTCATTAACTGCAACTACTGTAGGCGGATGCTCCATTACAAATGATAAAATTAGAGCGGATCTTACAACTTCGTTATCAACTAGTTTAACTGCATATAACAATGCGGCTAATCAAAGCTTAGTAAAAATAACTGCCGCTGAATATAATGCAATAGCTAATACAATTTCTGCAACAAAAGTTGGGGCAACAGATGCTATTATGGCTGGCACTCCAAATATAGGAGGATTTACAGGTCAGCCAAATACTTTAATTGCTACTCAGGCTAATAGTGGTTATGCCACTGTTATTCCAGCTAATTCTTATTTAATTTTAACAAGAGTAAAAACTTCTGCATTAAATGGTGCAAGGTTTGGAACTATTACACCAGCAAATTCAACAGCAAACAGAACAGTAACTTTTACTCAGTTAGGATCTAGTGTAACGGATGCAACATCAGGAACATTAGACAGGTATTTTGTATTAAAAGGGGATGGCTTTGTAAATAATGTTAATGCAAATTTAGCATTTGTCACAAATACAAATGCTGATAATGTGCCATTCGGGACTACTTATGCTACTGGTAATGCATTATATGCAACGGGTGTAACAACTAGTTCAAATGGCCAAAATCAATCACTAAGTGGAACCGTAGGTTCATGGCCGTTTTTTGTTCAAGGATATGCAACTCCGAATTATTTACAAAATTTAACGGTTACTGTTAATCCTTTACCAACTGCAACAATTACGCAAGGAACTTCGGTTACATTAAATGGAGGTTCTACAACATTGACTGCTGCTTCAGGCACTGGGACACAAACCTATTTATGGTATAAGAATTCTAGTATAAGTGGTGGTACATTTACAAGTACAGGAATTACCGCTCAAAATTATACTGTAACAAGTGTAGGACAATATAAAGTAGTGGTTACAAACGCAGCGGGTTGTTCTGCAACATCAGATATTACACTGATATCCTCAATACCTGGTGCCAATACCAATGGAGCAACTACTTTCTGTCAAGGAGGAAGTGTTTTACTAACAACCTCTTTATCGGGGACACTTGCCGATAATGTAAAATGGATTAATACATCAAATAACAATGCAGTTGTGGGCACTGGTTTAAGCTATACAGCTACTGCCTCCGGATCGTATGCAGCGCAATTCTATATTGGATCCACGTTAATTGGATCAGGCTCGCAAGACGCAACCAATACCACGGATCCAGTCACCGTAACAGTAAATCCATTACCGACTGCTTCTATTACGAATGGGGCAAGCGCTTCTATTTGTTCGAATCAAACTCTTGTTTTGACGGCGAGCACTGGTGCGTCATCCCCTACCTACCAGTGGTTTTTAGGTTCAGCGGCTATAGCTTCAGCAACATCAGCTACATTAACTGCAACCACTAGTGGAGACTATTCTGTGAGAGTAACGAATACGAATACCTGTTCAAATACGAGTTCGGCAACTTCAGTGACTATTAATCCTCAGCCTGCACAGCCATCGATTAATAACAACGCAACCACTATTTGTTATAATACGCCATTCGATTTAGCGACATTACAGCCGGCTAATATCTCTGGAATTACATATGAATGGCATACAGCTAGCACAAATCCGAGTTCAGCCAATCGCCTTAATTTTAGTACGATTCCAGCCGGCAAGTCTGCAGGAACTTATACCTATTATTTATTTGCAAAAGACAATGCAACAGGATGCTACAGTGCATCTGGGGCTCGTTTTGATCTAACAATAAATGCAGCTATTCCTAGTGTTAATGTCTCTGGTAGCAACCAAACCTATGTATTTGGGGCTGTTTCTACTGCGTTAACCGCTACTGCAAGTTCAGGTATGCAACTTAGATGGTGGGGTCAATTAGCAGGTGGAACAGAATTAAGTGCACCGGTTTTACCGTTGACAAACTCAGTAGGGGTTGTCAATTATTATGTTGATCAAGTAGACTTAAATGGTTCTAATTGTTCAAGTTCTCCGCGCCAATTAGTTACAGTAACCATAAGTCCAAATGCACCGGATGTTACAGGGAATACGACTACCTATTGTCAAGGAGCCTCAGCGGTTGCTTTAACAGCTACGCCATTATCAGGTGGAACTTTAAATTGGTTCGATCAACAAGGAAATGCCCTAACTTCATTAATTCCGTCCACAACCGATGCTGGTACATTTAATTATTATGTTTCACAAACAATCAACGGAATTACAGGACCACGTGCTTTAGTTACTATCACTGTTAATCCGGCTCCTGATGCGCCAATAGCAATTACAGGATTAGAATACCCAACTCCAGGATCTATCCAGACTTATACTATATCTTCTGTGTCAGGTGCTAGTGAATATGTCTGGACTTTGCCAGGTGATTGGACTGGTAGTTCGAATACAACTTCTATTAATGCAACAGTAGGTACAATGAATGGGCGTGTATCTGTTGCAGCAATTACAGGATCATGTGCGGGACCAGCAACAAGTTTGAATGTGGGAATAAAACCGGCTCCACCTGTGCTTGCAACTAATTCGCAAGTTTATTGTCAGGGTGTAACAGCTATTGCTTTAAATGCAACATCAATTAATGGTGCAACTTTAAACTGGTATGCTCCAGGGGCTCAAACACCTAGCTCCATCGCGCCTGTACCTAGCACTACAACAGTAGGAATCGTGACTTACTCAGTTACTCAGGTATTAAATGGTGTAGAATCCGATGCTGTTTCGATGACAGTAGAAACAAAGCCATTACCTGCAAGACCAACTGTAATTTCAGGCTCAACAGCTGTCTTGCTTAGCACGGATCAAACTTATTCTGTAACCCCAGTTCAAGGTGCTACGTATACTTGGTCGATACCGAATAGTTGGACACTCAATGCTGGTTCAGGAACTTCAAGTATTAGTACGAATGTGGTAAGCGCTGGAACCATTTCGGTTTATTTATCTTTGAATGGATGTGATGGATTATCCCAAAGTTTAAACGTAGGCATTAAGCCTCCAGTAGCTGATGTTGCTAGATTAGCTCCAATTGCTTACTGTCAAGGAGAAACAGCTACACCATTAACAGCGACTCCAATGAATGGAGCAACCTTAAAATGGTATACAGTAGCCACAGGAGGAACGGGAAGTACTAATGCGCCTACCCCAAGTACTTCTTTAGCTGGAGTGGTAACGTATTATGTTTCTCAGGTTCTGGATGGCATTGAATCAGATCGCTCAGCCATTGCAGTAAGAGTGAATGCATTACCTAATAATGTTACTGCGGTGGTTACGCAGCCTACTTGTAGCGTTTCTACTGGAACCATTGTAGTAAGCGGAGGCGCAGGCAATCAGTTTAGCATAGATGGAGGGGTGAGCTACTCTAGTCAATTAACGTTCTCTGGATTAGCAGCGAGTGCTACTTATACGATTACTCAGCAAAATAGTAATGGCTGTATTTCAGTTCCTACTTTAGTCCAAATAAATGCACCCCCAGTCGTTCCTGAAACGCCTATTATCTCTTCTAATGGAGGAAACGTTGTTTGCTCTGGTGGCAACGTAGTAATTACTGCAACCAATACCTTCTCAGGATTTACACCTGCTTATCAGTGGTATAGAAATGGAGTGGCAATAGGAGGCGCTACCTCATCGAGTTATACGACTTACGCTTCCGGCAATTTTTATGTGATCGTCAGCAATCCAGTATCAGGATGTTCCACTATTGCTAGTAATGTAGAACAAGTTACAATAACAGATGCGATCACGACTACCGTTGCTCAGGATAATACGCTCGCTTTTGGTAGTTGTAATAATACCCTTGTAAAATTAACGGCAACGACTAATGCATCAGGCGCTAGTTATCAATGGCAAGTGTTGACGAATGGGGTTTGGACAAATACAGGTTCTCCGACCAGTGCAACAAATACATTAACAGGGTTAGATAACAGTTTTGAAACTTCTAATTTAGGAAGCTATCGTGTCGCTATAATAGATGCGAATGGTTGTACGAATAATTCAGATCCGTTTGTCATTAGATCTATCCAATCATCTCCATCGTTATCTACAATTTGTGCGGGAGAGACCGCTCTATTAACAAGTAATACTACTGGATTTACAGGGAATTTGACATACCAATGGATGGTATCTTCTACGAATGCATCCGGTACTTTCACTAATTTGATAGGAGCTAATGCGGCTACTTACGCTGCACCAGCAACTGGATATTACCAAGTAAATGTAGTAGATGGCGCATCTGTATCTCACGTTTCTTGTCCTGTCCAAGTTCAAGTGAATGCCTTGCCTACGGTTTCTGTTTCCGGTTTAAGCGATGTTTGTGCGGGCACATCATTAGTGTTATCAGGGGTTGCTTCTGCTACATCTCCAGCCACAATATCATCCTATCAATGGTATGTAGGAGGAATTCCTGTAACTGGAGCTACTAGTTCAACATTTACAATTACTTCTTCGGGGATTTATGATTTAAAAGTAATTGATGATAATGGGTGTAAAGCGGTCACGTCTAATTCAGCGATTACCTTTAATACACTTCCGGAATCTCCAGTGATTACTTTAACGCAGCCTGATTGTTCGACTAGCACAGGGTCCATCAGTGTGGCCACTCCGGCGATAGCTGGGACGTATTCTTATACGATTTCTGGTACGATGACTGCCACGAATTCAACAGGATTATTCACAGGACTTGCAGCCGGTACCTACCAAGTTAAAATAACGAATACAATTACAAATTGTGACGGCCCAAGTGTTACTGTGATAATTAACCCTCAGCCAGTAATTCCAGCGGCACCAATTGTTTCTTTGACTCAACCTACTTGTACTATTGCGACAGGAGAACTGACGATTCAATCGCCTACGGGAGCAGGACTGACCTATAGTATAAACGGCTATAACTACCAGTCAAGCCCAATATTTACAGCATTGAATACGGGAAATTATTCAGTAACTGCAAGGGGCTCTAATGGTTGTGTTGGATTAGCAATTTCTGCCATGATTAATCCTCAGCCGGTAACACCATTAGCACCAGGGCTTATTACAGGAGCAACCCAAGTGAACGTTAATGAATCACAATCGTATTCTATTGTACCTGTTTCGGGAGCGACAAGTTATACTTGGAGTTTACCATCTAATACTTGGACAATTACATCAGGAACACAAACAAGTACGATTTCTTCAACTGTTGGATTAACGGGAGGAACCATGAGCGTGGTGGCTAATGCAAACGGATGTTCTAGTCCAGCTGCTACTTTAACAATCGCGGTAAAGCCAACCATTCCAGCAGTTTCAAATATAGTTTATTGTCAAGGAGTTTCAGCATCAACGTTAACAGCGACAGGTACTAATTTACAATGGTATACGCTGGCTATTGGTGGAACAGCGAATACAAATCCACCAATTCCTTCCACTGGATCGGTAGGGGTTCAAACCTATTATGTTACTCAAACAATTAATGGGGTAGAAAGTGATCGTGCGGCAATTCAAGTGACGATCAATGAAGCGCCTTCAATTTTAGTTCCGACAATTACACAGCCTACTTGTTTAATTAATACGGCGTCTATTTCAGTTTCTGGATTAGTAGGTGCGATATATGAAATAAACGGTGGTACCTATTCTAATACAACAGGCGTATTTACTGCATTACCAGCGAATGCTAGTTATACGATAACGCAAAGAAATGCTACAACTGGCTGTTATTCTGTTCCTGCTTCCGCGATAATTTCTGTGGCCCCGGCTGTGCCTATCGCTCCGGTAACTACATTAACCCAACCAGATTGTATAACATCGACTGGTTCTATTCGAGTAACTAGTCCAGCTGGTGCCGGATATACATTTAGTATTGATGGTATAAATTATCAATCAAATCCGATATTTACAAATCTTTCATCGGGTTCTTATTCTGTTACAGTGATTAATGCTGATGGATGCACAAGTGCAGTTAGTGCGGTCACAATTTTACCACAACCACTTCCTAGTATTCCAATCCTAAGCACAAATACATTAACTATTTGTGCTGGTGCACCAGGAACATTAACAGCCTCTATCCCCAATAATCCAGCAGCTGGGGAAAATAATACCTCCCTTCTTTATCAATGGTATGAATCAGGCAATGCTATTGCAGGAGCTAATAATTCATCGTTCACTCCTTTCGTAAGTGGCTCTTACTCAGTTGTTGCTACAAATGGTTTAGGCTGTACAAGTACTGCAAGCTCAACAGCATCAGTAACAATTGAAACTCCGCCTACCGCTACGATTACTGGCGGAGCATCGCTAGCAATAGGCAATTGTGCGAATACGACAATTACTTTAACGGCATCTTCTAATATTGCTTCTCCTAGCTATCAATGGTACATAGATGGAGTTCCTATCTCAGGGGCAGTATCTAATACCTATACTGTATCAACAGTTGGAAATTACACGGTACAAGTATCTTCTCCACTAGGTTGTTCGACACTTTCGTCTGCTACTAGAATTATAGATGCACCTACTGTGGGAGGTTTAGCTTTAACAAGTATTTGTCAAGGTGATGCAGTGGTTTTGAACGTGCAAGGTTCATATACTTCTTACCAGTGGCAAATTAATACGGGAGGAGGATTTGTTAATGTGGCGTCAGGTGGTAATTCATCAACAATTAATGTAACGAATGGGGGAGATTATAGAGTTGTTGCCGATAATGCTACTTCATGTCCGATAAATATTACAGCAAATTCTTTACCTGCTGTTAACATAACGGTTGCACCAATTACACCGATTTGTGAGGGAACTGTGACGACATTAACAGCAGCAGTGGTTGGAGCTTCACCATATACTTATCAATGGCAAGTGTCTGGGAATTCAATAAACGCTGCTGTTTCAAATTCTTATGGTACTACCATTGCAGCCGATTATTCAGTAATTGTTACAGATGCAAATGGTTGTAAAGCGACTAGTTCAGTGAGTTCTGTTATTGTTAGTATTGCGCCTCGCAGACCTAATGCTATTGTCGGAAACACCACCGTAATCAGTGGTAATACAGAGATCTATTCTGTCACTCCAGTGCAAGGTGCAAGTAGTTACACCTGGACATTACCAAATGGTTGGACAGGAACCTCTATTACAAATGCAATTACAGTTTTGGTGGGACAAGTTTCTGGTACAATTTCAGTAGTTGCCAATGCAAATGGTTGTGTGAGTCCATCACAAGTTTTGGCTATAACATTAGGATCATTAACAGACGATGCAGCTACCGCTTATTTGAATCTACCTTCTAGTGGAAATCTATCTACAAATGATAACATAATTGCAGGTTCAACCTATGGTCAACCCGCACAAATAACTGGTGCAACTATAACTGTAAATTCTGACGGTACCTACACATTTACAGCATCAGTTGCGGGTACATATACTTATACGATAGAGGTATGCTCACCTGGTCAATCCGGCAATTGTCCAACACAAACATTAGTGATTGCAGTTCCTGTAAATAACATAGTAGACGACGCTACAACCGCATATATCAATGTTCCTGCTTCTGGAAATCTAAGTTCCAATGATGAGGTTCCAACAGGAACAACTTATGGTCAGCCAGCACAAATTACGGGTGCGACCATTGTTGTTGATGCAAGTGGTACCTATACATTTACAGCAACAGCAGCTGGTACCTATACCTATACCATACCAGTATGTGCACCAGGTCAAACGCTAAATTGTCCAACACAAATACTCGTATTTACTGTTCCTGTAAATAACTTAGTGGATGATGCTGCAACCGCATATATCAATATTGCAAAACCTGGAAATGTAAGTTCTAATGATGTGGTTCCAACAGGTACGACCTATGGTCAGCCAGCACAAATTACGGGCGCAACCATTGTTGTTGATGCAAGCGGTACCTATACATTTACAGCAACAGCAGCTGGTACATACACCTACACCATACCTGTGTGTGCGCCGGGTCAAACGGTAAATTGCCCAACACAAACACTCGTATTTACTGTACCTGTAAATAACTTAGTAGATGATGCTGCAACCGCATATATCAATGTTCCTAAGTCTGATAATCTAAAAACCAATGATGTGGTTCCAACCGGAACAACTTATGGGCAGCCTGCACAAATTACGGGTGCAACTATTGTTGTTGATGCAAGTGGTACCTATACATTTACAGCAACAGCAGCGGGTACTTACACGTACACCATACCTGTATGTGCGCCAGGTCAAACGGTAAATTGCCCAACACAAACACTCGTATTTACTGTTCCAGTTAATACCATTGTAAATGATGCGGCAACTGCTTACATCAATATTCCTGCTTCAGGTAATGTAAGTACCAATGATGTGGTTCCAGCCGGAACAACCTATGGTCAGCCAGCACAAATAACGGGTGCAACTATTACAGTTGGTGCAAGTGGTACGTATACATTTACAGCAACAGCTGCCGGTACGTATACCTACACCATACCAGTATGTGCGCCTGGTCAAACTACAAATTGTCCAACCGAAACATTAGTGATTACAGTTCCTGTAAATAATTTAGTGGATGACGCTGCAACTGCATTTATTAATATTTCAAAACCTGGCAATGTAAGTACCAATGATGTGGTTCCAGCCGGAACAACCTATGGTCAGCCAGCACAAATTACGGGAGCAACTATTACGGTTGGTGCAAGTGGTACGTATACATTTACAGCAACAGCTGCGGGTACGTATACCTACACCATACCAGTATGTGCGCCTGGTCAAACTACAAATTGCCCTTCACAAACATTAGTAATTACAGT
>JACCDP011336194.1_pt1 | contig 28826 bp, 28 predicted proteins | sample 7445841 | NCBI WGS metagenome assembly JACCDP01 (sample SAMN15323441, study PRJNA562643) | freshwater metagenome | isolation source: river surface water | place: USA:Blue River Watershed | collected 2017-08-17 | reverse complement strand
GGCGGCGGTGGCGGCTACGGTGGTGGCGGTGGCGGTGGTCGTCGCGAAGGCGGTGGCGGTCGCAACGAATACTGATCTGCCAATGCTCGACAAAAAGGCCCTGCGGGGCCTTTTTTCATGGGGACTCGGCAGGCACGAGTTTGACTTTCACGCGGCCCTTTAATTGCAATACTTGGTTGACATTGTCAGCCCGCAAACTGTCTGCAAAAAAAGTATCTTGCCCGCGTGTGATGCTGACGGGCAAATGGGTCACCAACGTGTCGGTGTTGGAGAAAAAATGCAAAAAATCACTGCTGATTTCTTCGGTGTTGGCCGTCGGGCCAAGCAGGTGTCGCTTGACCACCGCGTTGCCCATCAGTTGCACTTGTGAGCCATCTTCATTGGTCAAGGCTTGCGCAGCCCGGGCTTTTGTCAAGCGCTTGTCCGAGAACACCCACACATCGGGTTGCTGCACCAAGGTGTTCAAGGTGTCTTGAAAATGTTGCGCTTGCTCGCCTTTCATGGCGGACAAAATGCGGCCGTCGATGTCGTAGCTTCTCAAGGTGAAACGGGTAAATTCATAGTCTGGTGTGTGTGACACGGGCGAAGGCGGTTCTGGTTGCGGGCTGGACGGCGCATTGCGTACCAACCAAATAGACAGCAACAACAGCAAGCTCAACATGAACAGCGGCATGTAGGACAGTGCGAGGTCCCAGGCCATGTGCATGCGCCTGCCCACGCTCAGGGTTTGGACAGGCTGAGGGCGGGACAGGCTGTTCATGGCAAATAGCGGTTCAATGCATGCGCGTAAGCACCCACCGCGTGCAACAACAAATCACAGGCTTCTCTGGCCGCGCCCGCGCCCGCATCTGCGGTGCACACATGGTGGACCCTGGACAGCACCTCGACATGGGCTTGTGGTGGCGCCATCGACAATGCCGCGGGCAACAACATGGGCAAATCGGGCCAGTCGTCTCCCATGGCGGCGGCATGCGACCATGCCAACCCCATGTCATTCAAACAAGATTCGGCCACGCGCCGTTTGTCTTGCACCGCGTAATACGCTGTGTGCATGCCCAACTCGGCCAAACGTTTTCTCAACGCCAAGCTGTCGCGCCCGGTGATCACCACGGGTTGCACGCCTGCCGCTTGCAGCATTTTCAACCCATGGCCGTCAAGGGTGTGAAACCGTTTGAATGTTTCGCCATCGCTGCCGACAAACAAACTGCCATCGGTCAACACCCCATCCACATCCAAAAAAAACACCTTGACCTTGCTTGCGCGCGCAAGCAGCTCAGGCTTGAATCGGTCTGTGTGTGACATGCTCAGATCACTTTGGCGCGCATCAAGTCGTTGCTGTTGACGACACCACACAATTGTTGCTGCCCGTTCACCACCAACACGCTGGTGATGCGCTTTTGTTCCATCAGGTCGGCTGCCTCGGCGGCCAGCGCGGTGTCAGACAAGGTGGCGGGGTTCGGGTGCATCACATCGGCTGCATGCAATTCGCGCAAATCGATGCCTTTTTCAATCAAGCGCCGCAAATCACCATCGGTGAATATGCCCAACACCTGTTGCTGTTGATCCACCACCGCGGTCGCCCCCAACCCTTTTTGCGACATTTCCCGCATCAACTGGGTCAGGCCTGCGTCCGGCGTCACCATGGGAATCGCGTCCCCGGTTCGCATGATGTCCGCCACATGCGTCAACAACCTTCGTCCCAAACTGCCGCCCGGATGAGAGCGGGCAAAGTCGTCTTGCTTGAAGCCTCTGGCGTCCAGCACCGCGACCGCCAAGGCGTCGCCCAAAGCCAGCTGTGCCGTGGTGCTGGCGGTCGGTGCCAGGTTCATCGGGCAAGCCTCTTTTTCAACACTGCTGTCCAGCACGCAACGCGCGTATTGCGCCAGCGTGGATTGGGTGTTGCCCGTGATGGCGACCAACATCACCCCTTGGCGTTTGATCAGCGGCAAGATGGCCGACAACTCTTCGCTTTCGCCGCTGTTGGACAAGGCCAGTACCAAATCGTCGCGCGTGACCATGCCCAAATCGCCATGGCTGGCTTCTGCGGGATGCACAAAAAAAGCGGGTGTGCCGGTAGAGGCGAAGGTGGCTGCAATTTTTCGGCCGATGTGACCGCTTTTGCCCATGCCCATCACCACCACACGGCCCTTGACCGCCAGAATCGATTGCACGGCTTGCACAAACGAATCACCCAGGTTTTTTTGCAGACCTTCAATGGCCTGCGCCTCGATGGTCAAGGTTTGACGCGCCAAGGCCAAGATGTGAGAGGGGTGAACTGACTGTTTTGCCATCATGGTTTGCCTATTATGCGTTGCGTCTCCACCCACACCTGTGCTCATTTGCCGATGCAAAAACGGCTGAATATTTCACCCAACAAATCATCGGGTGTGAATTGACCGGTGAGCGCCGTCAACGCTTGGTGCGCCAAGCGGCATTCCTCGGCCAACAGGTCCAAAGCTGGCGTGCTGTGGCTGAGGATCGCCAATGCCTGCGCCAAGTGTTCGGCGGTTTGTTCCAGCGCTTGGACATGCCGGGTGCGCGCAGTGAACACGCCTTCATTCAGACCGGCTTGCCAACCGGCCAGCGACAAAATGCGTTCACGCAAAGCGTCCATGCCAAACCCGGTTTTGGCAGAGATGCACAGGCCTGTCGCGGGTGTTTGATCGACCGTGTCGACTTTGTTGAGAACCGTCAGCATGGCCGTGTGTGCGGTTCGCGTGCGTTCTATGTTTTCGCGCAAGCGACTTTGTGCCTGTGTGTAGGCCGCGTCCGCGTGTCTGCTCAAGTCGTCGAGCAACAGCAGCACATCGGCTTGTTCGATTTGCGCCCACGCGCGGCTCATGCCGATGCGCTCGACGTCGTCAGCTTCGCCCGCATCCCGCAACCCTGCGGTGTCAAGCACATGGATGGGCACGCCTGCGATTTGTATGGTTTGCGTCAACACATCGCGCGTGGTGCCAGCGATGGGCGTGACGATCGCCACCTCTGCGCCCGCCAGCGCGTTCAACAACGAGCTTTTGCCTGCATTGGGCTGCCCTGCGATCACCAACTTCAGTCCGTCTCTCAGCATCCGCCCTTGTTGCGCATTTGCCAGCAAGCCACTGAGTTGGTCTTGCAGCGAAAGCAATTGCGACTGCACCTGCATTTGCTGAATAAAGTCGATGTCTTCTTCGGGGAAATCCAAACAGGCTTCGATTTGCATGCGCACATGCACCAAGGCTTGCGCGAGTGTGTCCACGCGCCGTGAAAACTCGCCCTCCAGCGAGCGGCCTGCGCTGCGCACCGCGGCTTGGGTTTGCGCATCGATCAAATCCGCCACGGCTTCGGCTTGTGCCAAGTCCATCTTGTGGTTCAAAAACGCACGTTCGGTGAATTCGCCTGGGCGCGCCATTCTCAACCCCGGCAAACACACGCCACCATCAGGCTGTGTTTGTTTCGCCAACCACAGGCAATGCGACACCAACATCTGCAAAACGACCGCGCCGCCATGGCCTTGCAACTCCAACACATCCTCACCGGTGTAGCTGTGTGGCGCGGGAAAAAACACCGCCAACACTTGGTCTATGACCTCGAGCTTGGCATCTTTGAGGGTGACCAAATGCGATTGGCGCGGTTGCAACCCGCGCTGGGTGAGTTGGTGGGCAAAGCTGCCGAGCTGCTTGCCGCTTAAGCGAACCACGCCGACCGCGCCGCGCCCTGGCGGTGTGGCGATGGCAATGATGGGCGTGTCGCGTTCAGACAGCATGGCGCACCTGTCTTGTCGGCGAAACCCGCGTCAGTTCATGACGCCGAGTTGTTTGTTGATCATCCACTGCTGGGCGATCGACAAAATGTTGTTGGACAGCCAATACAACACCAGGCCCGCGGGAAAGAAAAAGAACATCACGCTGAAAGCCAAGGGCATGAACCACATCAACTTCGCTTGAATCGGGTCTGGCGGCGTCGGGTTCAGCCAAGTCTGGAAAACCGAGGTGGCGGTCATCAGCAACGGCAATATGAACCAAGGGTCAGGGGCGGCCAAATCGTGTATCCACCCGATCCACGGTGCATTGCGCATCTCCACTGAAGACAGCAACACCCAGTACAAGGCAATGAAAAAGGGAATTTGCACCGCGATCGGCAAACACCCGCCCAAAGGATTGACTTTTTCTTCGCGGTAAATCCGCATCATCTCCATTTGCATTTGTTGCGGGTTGTCCTTGAGTCGTTCGCGCATTTCCATGATTTTGGGGCTGATGGCCTTCATCTTGCCCATGCTTTTGTAGGCCTGCGAATTCAGCCAATAAAAAGCAATTTTCAACACCACCACCAGCGCCACAATCGCCCAACCCCAGTTGCCAATCACCCGGTTCAATTCGTACAACAACCAGAACAGGGGCTTGGACAAAATCGTGAGCCAGCCATAGTCCTTGACCAATTCCAAGCCCGGGTACAACGCTTCAAGTGCTTTTTCTTCTTGCGGGCCGACAAACAAGCGCGCGGTTTGCGACAAGCGTGATGAAGCCGCGATGGCCGGCAAAGGCGCCACCATGCCCACCGAATACAAGTTGGTGTCTATTTTGCGTGCGAACAATTCACGCTGCTGTGAGTCATCCAACAACCAGGCCGAGGCAAAGTAATGCTGCACCATCGCCACATAGCCTTGCTGGGTCTGCTTCTCAAAGTCCGCGTTGTTTTTTTCAATGTCGGAAAACTCGATCTTCTGGTATTTTTTCTCGGCCGTGAACACCGACGGGCCCGTGAATGTCGAGTAAAACGCTGACTCACCTTCAGGCTTGTTGCCATCGCGCACCAATTGCACATACAACTGTGGCGTGATGCTGCCGGCGGACAAGTTCACAATGTCATGCTTGACGTCAATCGCATAGCTGTTGCGTCTGAGCACATAGGTTTTGATCAATTTGACATCACCCACCGGTGCCGATTCAAACACCAGATTCAATTCATTCTCACCGTCTTTGAGACGGGTTTGGCCACTGAACACCATGGGGGTTTTGTGTGTCGGCCAAGCGGCGCCGCTGGCCGCGCCAATCAAACCCGACTGCGCCAAGTACACGCGTTCTTTGCTGTCGTCCATCAACACCACATTGCTGTCTGCCCGGCGCACGTCTCGGTGCTTTAACAATTCGGCACGGACCAGGCTGGCACCCTCGGTGCTGAATTGCAGTTTCAGCACATCGGTCTGAACGTCGATGCGCTGCGCGGTTGTTTCCGTGCTTGCTTGAGCGCCACCCACTTGCGGCAACGCGCTCGCTGGCGTCACCGCCGCAGGTGTCGCCGCGGTTTGGACCGGGGCCGGGGCTGGTGTGGTTTGTGCGGCCGGTGGAAAAAACGTGGGTTTGTTGCCTCGGCTGATTTGCCACTGGTCCCACAACATGACCATAGAAAATCCAAAAACAACCCAAAGAATGGTGCGGCGAATGTCGTTCATGGCAAAGGTGATTCAGAGGAAGAAGAAGAAAGCGGCTGGTTGCGAAAGCCACCAAGCGAGAAAGACAGCGGTTGGGTGGGCACAGGGTCATGGCCACCTTCACACCAAGGGTGACAGCGAGCGATGCGCTTGAGGGTCAAGTAGCTGCCTGCGGCCGCGCCATGCATGGCCAAGGCTTGCACACCGTACGCGGAGCAGGTCGGCGTGAATCGGCAAGAAGAGCCTAACCACGGACTCAACAGCAATCGATAGGCTTTGATCAATCCGATCAACAAACGTCTCATGGGGTGGTTTCTGCTTCGTCAAACAATTGCTGCAATTCCAGGCGCACCGCGGTTTTCAACGCCAAAGAGCTTGCGCTGGGAAATGCGCGGGTATCAAATGTTTTACGCAAGCGCACGACCCGCTCATTCGCCGGTTCGGGCCCAACATGGTGGGCGGCCAGCGCATAAATTTGGCGTCTGATGGTGTTGCGTGTCACCGCCCGCTTGGCCCAGCGTTTGGGGACCACCGCACCAATTCGGTTATGCGGTGCAGGTGCTTTGACATGCAAGGCGAAATGGTCAGTGCTGGCGCGAACGCCTGCGTCCATGACCGCGTCAAACTCTGTTTTCAAGGTTATGCGCGTCAGACCCATCGAGGTTGCGCGGGTTGCGGTCAGAAAAAACCGACTCAGACAGCCAACCGTTTGCGGCCTTTGGCGCGTCGGGCATTGATGACAGCACGGCCGCCACGGGTTTTCATGCGAACCAAAAAGCCGTGGGTGCGCGCACGGCGGGCTTTCGCCGGTTGGTAAGTGCGTTTCATGGTCTGTGTCTCAAGTTCAAAGGTAAACCGTGCATTATCTCTGTTTTTGCCCTGTCCTTTGTGAAAATATGCTTTGGGTGTGATGGCTTACCAAAGAAATCCATGGTGCTGGTTGAAAAAACCCTGTTTCTGTGGATAAATTTTTGATAAAGTAGTCCGTATGCATTTATTCACCCGATCTATCCACAGTTTGCTCTGTACAGGCCTGCGCGCATGACCCAGACGGCTGTTCCCGCAGATGCGAACGATGCCGGTCAGGCATTGTGGCAGTCGTGTACCGAGTTATTGGCCCAAGAATTGCCAGAACAACAGTTCATCACGTGGATCAAGCCGCTGCAAGCCACGGTATCGGACGATTTTTCAAAATTGACCCTGGTGGTGGTCAACCGGTTCAAACTCGACTGGATCCGCGCCCAGTACGCGGCGCGCATCAGCGCCTTGTTGAACCAACTCTACGGTCAGCCGATACAGCTCGACTTTGCACTCATGGCCAAGGCCCCAGCGGCCAAAGTTTTACCGGTCCGTGGTCCCACAGATTCTGAAGAATTCACCGGCGTGTTGGCTGCCTCATCTAACGACACGGTGCTCAACGGTTTCAAGAACCGGCTCAACAGCAGTTTGTGCTTTGACAACTTGGTCGAAGGCACCGCCAACCGCATGGCCCGTGCCGCGGCCATGCATGTGGCCAATGTGCCCGGGCAGCTCTACAACCCGCTGTTCATTTATGGCGGTGTCGGGCTTGGCAAAACCCATTTGATGCATGCGGTTGGCAACCAATTGCTGCAAAACAAACCCGACGCCAAAGTGCTTTACATCCATGCCGAACAATTTGTGTCTGACGTGGTCAAGGCCTACCAGCGCAAAACCTTTGACGAGTTCAAACAGCATTACCACTCGCTGGACCTGTTGCTGATCGATGATGTCCAATTTTTTGCCAACAAAGACCGCACGCAAGAAGAATTTTTCAACGCGTTTGAAGCCTTGCTGGCCAAAAAATCGCACATCGTGATGACAAGTGACACCTACCCAAAAGGATTGGCTGACATCCACGAACGGCTGGTGTCGCGGTTTGACTCGGGGTTGACTGTCGCGATCGAGCCGCCTGAGCTTGAAATGCGGGTGGCCATTTTGATCAACAAGTCCCGGTCTGAAGGCGCTGAAATGCCCGAAGAAGTGGCATTTTTCGTGGCGAAAAATGTGCGCTCCAACGTGCGCGAGTTGGAAGGCGCTTTGCGTAAAATCTTGGCGTATTCGCGCTTCAACCAAAAAGAAGTGTCCATTCAACTCGCGCGTGATGCCTTGCGCGATCTGCTGTCCATACAAAACCGCCAAATTTCCGTGGAAAACATCCAAAAAACAGTGGCTGATTACTACAAAATCAAAGTCGCTGACATGTATTCCAAGAAACGGCCTGCTTCCATCGCCCGACCACGCCAAATTGCCATGTACCTGGCCAAAGAGCTGACCCAAAAAAGCCTGCCGGAGATTGGTGAATTGTTTGGCGGGCGTGACCACACCACGGTGTTGCACGCGGTGCGCAAAATATCCGCTGAACGACAAACCGTGAGTGAATTGAACCAACAGCTCCATGTGCTTGAACAAACCCTCAAAGGCTGACCCGTGACCTGTGCTTTTTCTAACTCTGTGGACAGTTTTGGAATAACTTCATGGTTATCCACAGGGCGTGTTGTTTTTGAAAAGTTGTTCATGTCCAACATGGGGTATCCATGGCACTTGCAAACAGTGTTTGGCGGTGCCCAAGTGCTTGATACAAAAGTGGAAAATACGCTTGTCCACACCAACTGGCCTAGCTTATCTACTACTGCTATTGATTAATAAAGAATTTAAGAAGAGGATGACATGATTGTCTTGAAAGCCACCCAAGCGCAAATCGTTGCGTCGCTGCAATCGGTTGCAGGCATCGTTGAACGTCGCCACACGTTGCCGATATTGGCCAATGTGATGTTGAAGAAAACTGGCGACTCGGTGCAATTGACCACCAGTGACCTAGAAATTCAAATCCGCACCGATGCGCAGTTGGGCGGCGACAGTGGAAATTTCAGCACCACGGTGGGTGCGCGCAAATTGATGGACATCTTGCGCTCGATGCCTGCCGATCAAACGGTCTCACTCGAAAGCAACCAAAACAAGTTGTTGCTCAAAAGCGGTAAGAGCCGGTTCACGCTGCAAACTCTGCCAGCGGAAGATTTCCCCTTGGTTCAAGAGTCGGCCAATTTCGGTCCTGTGTTCAGCGTGCCTCAGCAAACATTGAAAGCCTTGCTGCAGCAAGTCTCGTTTTCGATGGCGGTGCATGACATCCGTTACTACCTCAATGGCATTTTGTTTGTGGCCGAAGGCAAACAGCTCAGCTTGGTGGCCACCGATGGTCACCGCTTGGCTTACACATCCGCCACACTGGCTGTGGATGTGCCCAAACAAGAAGTCATCCTGCCGCGCAAAACCGTGCTCGAGTTGTTGCGTTTGCTCAGCGACAAAGAGGGTGACATTGCCATGCAATTTGCCACCAACCAGGCGCGTTTCAGTTTCGATGGCAAAGAACTCGTGACCAAATTGGTCGAAGGCAAATTCCCCGACTACAACCGTGTGATCCCAAAGAACCACAAAAACAGCATCACGGTCGGCAAAGCCGCGTTGTTGACCATGTTGCAGCGCACCGCCATTTTGACCAGCGACAAGTTCAAAGGCGTGCGAATCAACCTGGACACCGGCGTCTTGCGCGTGGCTTCAAGCAATGCCGAGCAAGAAGAAGCGGTCGATGAAATGGAAGTGGATTACAGCGGCGAACCGATTGAAATTGGTTTCAATGTGTCCTACCTGATCGATGTCTTGGTCAACATGGACCAAGACATGGTTCGCATGGATTTGGCAGATTCCAACAGCTCTGTGCTGGTCACCATTCCCGACAATGCGTTTTTCAAATACGTTGTCATGCCGATGCGCATTTAACGGCTTTTCTCTTTGTGATGGACCAGCGCCCTCGGGTGCGTATTGAACAGATTTATGACAACCAACGACATGGACAGCAACGACCTCACGCAACCTGCGCCCGCGCAGGGCGACCAGGCTTACGGCGAAAGCTCGATTCAAATTCTGGAGGGACTTGAGGCGGTCCGCAAACGCCCCGGCATGTACATCGGTGACACGTCGGACGGCACCGGACTTCACCATCTGGTGTTTGAGGTGGTTGACAACTCCATCGATGAAGCGTTGGCTGGTCACTGTGATGACATTGTTGTCACCATCCACTCAGACAACTCCATCAGTGTCACCGACAACGGCAGGGGCATTCCGACCGGCGTCAAAATGGATGACAAGCACGAACCCAAACGCAGCGCGGCAGAGATCGCGTTGACTGAACTGCACGCCGGCGGCAAGTTCAACCAAAACAGCTACAAGGTGTCAGGCGGATTGCATGGCGTCGGCGTGTCTTGTGTGAACGCCTTGTCCAAATGGCTGCGTTTGGTGGTGCGCCGTGACGGGCAGGTATTCACGCTTGAATTTGCCAAAGGCTTTGTGCAAAACCGCCTCATCGACATGGTCGATGGCTTGGAGGTGTCACCCATGCGTGTGACGGGGGCGACGGACAAGCGTGGCACCGAAGTCCACTTTTTGCCCGACACCGACATCTTCACGCAAAACCATGATTTCCATTATGAAATTTTGAGCAAACGCTTGCGTGAACTCAGTTATTTGAACAATGGTGTGCGCATCCGCTTGATCGACGAGCGAACAGGCAAGAACGACGATTATTCTGGCGCGGGTGGTGTTGCAGGTTTTGTGCAATTCATCAACTCAGGCAAAAAAATACTGCACCCAAATGCTTTTCATGCCGAAGGCGAGCGACCTGCAGAAACCTATGGCGGCATCCCGGGGACACACATTGGCGTTGAAGTTGCCATGCAATGGAACGACGGTTACAACGAGAGTGTGCTGTGCTTCACCAACAACATCCCTCAACGCGACGGCGGCACGCATTTGACCGGCTTGCGCGCGGCCATGACCCGGGTCATCAACAAATACATCGAAGAACACGAACTCGCCAAGAAAGCCAAAGTCGAGGTGACGGGCGACGACATGCGTGAAGGTTTGTGCTGCGTGTTGTCGGTCAAAGTGCCGGAGCCCAAATTCAGCAGCCAAACCAAAGACAAATTGGTTTCCAGTGAAGTGCGTGCGCCTGTTGAAGACATCGTGGGCAAAGTGCTGGGCGACTATTTGCAAGAGCGTCCCAACGACGCCAAAATCATCTGCGGCAAGATCATCGATGCCGCCAGGGCCCGCGAGGCGGCACGCAAAGCGCGGGAGATGACCCGCCGCAAAGGCGTGTTGGACGGCATGGGCTTGCCCGGCAAACTGGCCGATTGTCAGGAGAAGGACCCGGCGCTGTGCGAAATTTACATTGTCGAGGGCGACTCTGCGGGTGGGTCTGCCAAGCAAGGCCGTGACAGAAAGTTCCAAGCCATTTTGCCGTTGCGCGGCAAAATCTTGAACGTGGAAAAAGCGCGTTACGACAAGTTGCTGACCAGCAATGAAATTCTGACACTGATCACCGCACTTGGCACAGGCATTGGCAAGGTCAGCGCAGACTCTGGCAAATCGGGCACCGACGATTTCAACATCGACAAATTGCGTTACCACCGCATCATCATCATGACCGACGCGGACGTCGACGGCGCACACATCCGCACGCTCTTGCTCACTTTTTTCTACCGCCAAATGCCGGAGTTGGTCGAGCGTGGTCACATCTACATTGCGCAGCCACCGCTTTACAAAGTGAAGGTTGGCAAAGAAGAGCAGTACATCAAAGACCAGCCGGCACTCGACACGTTTTTGTTGCGGATTGCTTTGAAGGACGCCAGCTTGTTCACTGGCGGCGCCAGTTCGCAAACCATGAATGGCGACACCTTGGCCGAGCTGGCGCGCAAGCACCAATTGGCGGAAGCGGTGATCAACCGCTTGAGCCACATCATGGACGCAGAAGCCTTGCGCGCCATGGCCGATGGTGTTTCATTGAACTTGGACAATTTGGAAGAAGCCCGGTTGTCGGCTGTCAGCCTGCAACACAAATTGCGCGAGCTCGGCAGCGGCTCTGAAGTGGCGGCTGAGTTTGATGTGCGCACCGACAAACCGATTTTGCGCATCAGCCGACACCACCATGGCAACGTGCGCAGCAGTGTCATCACACAAGACTTTGTGCACGGTGCGGACTATGCCGCGCTGTCAGAAGCCGCGTCAACCTTCCGAGATTTGTTGGGTGAGGGCGCCCGCATTGAACGTGGTGAGGGCGAGCGTCGCAAGGAAGAAAAAGTCAGTGATTTCAGGCAAGCCATGCGCTGGTTGATCGCGCAAGCCGAGCATGCCACCGCACGCCAGCGCTACAAAGGGTTGGGTGAGATGAACCCCGAGCAGTTGTGGGAAACCACGATGGACCCGGCGGTGCGTCGTTTGTTGCGCGTGCAAATCGATGACGCGATTGAAGCCGATCGCGTGTTCACCATGTTGATGGGCGACGAAGTGGAACCGCGTCGTTTGTTCATCGAGGGCAACGCACTGCGCGCCGCGAACATCGATGTTTAATGCTGAGCGGGCGCAGCGATGCTCGCGCCTGTCACTTGGTGTTCTTTCATCGAGCGCGCCAGTCTTTCTTCGCTGATGTAGTCATTCAAAAAAACCTGTAGGCGCTTCAATGCCTGTGCGCCTCGCCCTTGGTGAATCACCATGGCTTGTTGAATTTGCATGAACGCTTCGGGCAGCATCCGCAGGCCCTTGTGTGTTTGCATGTCCATCAGCAACGGTTGCTTCACGCCAGCGGCCACATCGGCCTCTTGTTTGATAAACCAAGGGACCACTTTTTTCGAGGAGGGCGCTTTGAGGAGCTGCGCTGCTTTGAGGTGCCTGCTCAAAAACAGGTCGTTAGCACTTCCCAAGCCCACGCCGCCGCCGTGCTTCGCGTTGCCTACCTCGCTGTGGTGCTGAATCAGACTGTGGACTTTCACCAAGTTTTGGGTGGGTGTCATGGTGAGTATGGAACGCTGTCTGAATGCAGGTGTGCGGCTGTTTGGTGTCGCGTTCTAAAATGGATTATTTACCAAGGCAAACACATGCTTTATCCGCAGCATTTTGATGTGATCGTTGTGGGCGGCGGGCATGCTGGCACCGAGGCGGCGCTGGCGAGTGCACGCATGGGTTGCCAAACGCTGCTGTTGACGCACAACATCGAAACCTTGGGCCAGATGAGTTGCAACCCTTCGATCGGCGGTATCGGCAAAGGGCATTTGGTCAAAGAGGTTGACGCGCTGGGCGGTGCGATGGCGCTGGCGACCGACGCGGCAGGCATCCAATTTCGCATTCTCAATCGCTCCAAAGGCCCGGCGGTACGGGCAACCCGCGCACAAGCCGACCGCCTGTTGTACAAGGCAGCGATTCGCCATCGGCTGGAAAACCAAGCCAATCTTTGGCTGTTCCAACAAGCGGTGGAGGATTTGGTGGTCGAGGGCTCAAGAGTGACAGGGGCTGTCACGCAAGTGGGCATTCGCTTTTCTGTAAATGCGGTGGTATTGACGGCAGGCACTTTTTTGGATGGAAGAATCCACGTGGGCTTGCAAAACCACTCGGCAGGCAGAGCGGGTGACCCGCCTGCGCTGCGTTTGTCGGCGCGACTCAAGGAGTTGAAGTTGCCTCAGGGCCGCTTGAAAACCGGAACGCCCCCCAGGCTCGATGGTCGAACCATCGACTTTGACCGCTGCCAATGGCAGCCCGGGGATGGCATGCCGGGCGGCGAATCGCCTGACATGCCGGTGTTCAGTTTCATGGGCCGGCGTGAAATGCACCCTGCGCAAATGCCTTGCTACATCACCCACACGAATGAGAAAACCCATGACATCATCCGTGGTGGCTTTGACCGCAGCCCGATGTTCACTGGAAAAATTGAAGGGGTTGGGCCGCGCTATTGCCCCAGCGTCGAGGACAAGGTCAACCGTTTTGCAGACAAAACCAGCCACCAAATTTTTCTAGAGCCAGAAGGGTTGACCACCCACGAGTACTATCCCAACGGCATTTCCACCAGCCTGCCATTCGATGTCCAGTATCAGTTGGTGCGCTCGATGACGGGGCTTGAAAACGCGCACATTCTGCGTCCCGGCTATGCCATCGAATATGACTATTTTGACCCGCGAGAACTCAAACCCAGCTTTGAAACCAAGTCGATCGACGGCTTGTTTTTTGCCGGACAAATCAATGGCACGACCGGCTACGAAGAAGCCGCGGCACAAGGTTTGTATGCCGGCGTCAATGCCGCGCTGCAATGCAAAGGCTTGGCCGCTTGGACGCCCGGGCGCGACCAGGCGTACATGGGTGTGCTGGTAGATGACTTGATATCCCAAGGCGTGTTGGAGCCCTATCGCATGTTCACCAGCCGCGCAGAATTCCGGCTGCAATTGCGGGAAGACAACGCAGATGCCAGGCTGACAGAAAAAGGGCGAGAGCTGGGCTTGGTTGGCGATGGGCAATGGGATGCCTTCTGCCGAAAACGTGATTTGGTTTCACGTGAAACACAGCGACTGGCCAGCACTTGGGTCAACCCCAAAAACCTTTCTGAAGCGGAGGCGGTCCGGGTGCTGGGCAAGCCGATCACGCATGAACACAATTTGGCAGATTTGCTGCGCCGGCCCAATGTGGGCTATGACATGTTGGTGGGGCTAGAGGCAGGGCGGTTTGCCAGTCCGGACCTCAATGCCTTGGACGATGTTTCACGTGAAACCGTTGTCGAGCAATTGGAAATTGCCGCCAAATACGCGGGGTACATCCATCGCCAACAGGAAGAGGTGAGTCGCGCGGCGCATTACGAAAACCTGCCGTTGCCCGAGGGCTTGGACTATTTGGCCATACCTGCACTCAGCATGGAGGTGCGCCAAAAGCTGGACAAGCACCGGCCCCACACCTTGGGCCAAGCTTCTCGCATTTCCGGTGTGACGCCGGCAGCCATTTCTTTGCTGTTGGTGCATTTGCGCCGGGCACGACAGGGCGGATGGGCTGCCGATCGGAACGAGGCGGCTGCTTGACCTCGTCTTTGGCGCAGGCGTTGCAACAGGGCTTGGCCCACTTGGCGCTGCCGCTGAGCGATGACCAGCAGACGCAGCTGTTGGCCTTTTTGGCGCTGCTTTTGAAGTGGAACAAGGTGTACAACCTGACATCGGTGCGTGAGCCCGAACAGACGTTGACCCAGCATGTGATGGACTGCTTGGCAGTCATCCCCGAGGTGTTGAAAGCGTATCCGAACAAGATCGACCTGTTGGACGTGGGCAGCGGGGGGGGCTTGCCGTCTGTGGTGTTTGCGATTGCCTGTCCGCAGTGGCGAGTCACAGCGATTGACGCGGTGGCCAAAAAAGCCGCGTTCATCCAAACCGTGGCCCTCAGCTTGAAATTGAACCATCTCGTCTCGGTCCATGGTCGGGTTGAGACCGTCACACAGCCCTTTGATTTGATCACTTGCCGCGCGTTTGCTGAATTGGCCGACTTCACCCATGGGTCTGCCAAGGCGCTCAAACCCGGTGGCCGTTGGCTGGCCATGAAAGGCAAATTCCCGCAAGCCGAAATAGACCGGTTGCCACCGACCGTGTCGCTGGAACACACCCAAGTCGTCAATGTGCCTGGCTTGGACGCGCAGCGATGCTTGGTCTGGATGAAGCCAGTTACACTCTGACCCCCACTGTTTCAACAAACCCTTGACTTCAACATGCTTGGCATCTCAGATTACCCGGCATTCGCTGGTGCTGTCATCATTTTCCTCGCGATACCCGGCCCCGGCAATTTGGCGCTGCTGACCGCGACCGCGCAAGGTGGCCAAAAGGCGGGTTTGATGGCGACCTTGGGCGTGATTGCTGGCGATCAGGTGTTGATGTGGGCGGCCGTCGCGGGGTTGGCGGCGGTTTTGCAAGCCTCGCCCATGTGGTTTGAGTTGTTGCAATGGGCAGGGGCGGTGTATTTGGCTTATTTGGGCATTCAGATGATCCGAGCCAAACCCGAGGACGCGCCCATCATGGACATGTCGTCTGGCCGGTTTTTTCGCCAAACGTTTTTCATCACCTTGCTCAACCCCAAGGCGATCGTGTTTTACATGGCATTTTTCCCGTTGTTCATTGACCCGCAGCAACACCCGGGTTGGTTGACATTCAGCACCATGGCGTTGACCGTGGCGCTGCTGACATTGGCTTACGGTGCAGGCTTGACCGTGTTGGCATTTCGCCTGGCCGGTTGGATGCCTCGCCACCCGCGCGTGGGGCAGTGGTTGCAAAAACTGGCTGGGGCGGTGTTGTTGGGCTTCGGTTTGCGTTTGGTTTTACAGAAATAACACACCATGGCTTATATCTTTTGTATTGCAAATCAAAAAGGCGGTGTGGGCAAAACCACCACCACCATCAATCTCGCGGCGGCGTTGGCGGCCATTGGACAACGGGTGCTGATGATTGATTTGGACCCCCAAGGCAACGCCACCATGGGCTCGGGTGTCGACAAACGCCAGCTGCAGCATTCCATCTACGATGTGTTGTTGGGTGAGTCCAGTTTGGCACAGGCGAGGGTGAAAAGTGTCTGGGGTGAAGCGGCCGCCAAACCGGGCATGGCCACCTACCACGTGCTTGGCGCCAACCGCGATTTGGCCGGTGCGGAAGTGGAACTGGTTAACCTGGACAAACGCGAAATGCGCCTGAAACAGGCGATTGCCGAAGTGGTCAACGACTACGACATCGTGTTGATTGATTGTCCGCCCTCCTTGTCATTGTTGACCCTCAATGGCTTGTGCGCCGCGCATGGGGTGATCGTGCCGATGCAGTGCGAGTACTTTGCCCTCGAAGGCTTGACCGATTTGGTCAACACCATCAAACAAGTGCACGCGAATCTGAACAAGGATTTGAAAATCATTGGTTTGTTGCGCATCATGTTTGACCCGCGCATCACCTTGCAACAACAGGTCAGCGACCAATTGAAATCGCATTTCGGCGACAAGGTGTTCAACACCTTGATTCCACGCAATGTGCGCTTGGCAGAAGCGCCCAGCTATGGCTTGCCGGGCGTGGTGTTTGATCCCGCCGCCAAAGGCAGCCAGGCATTCATCGATTTCGCCAAAGAGTTGGTGCAACGTTTCAAACAAGAACCACAGTCATAACCGAGAACACACATGGTGACGAAAAAAATCAAAGGCTTGGGCCGTGGCTTGGAAGCCTTGCTCGGGCCGACCGCCGGCGAGGCTGTGCTCAATGCCGCTGCTGACGCCACGCCGTCCACATTGAAGCTGGAACAGATGGTGGCCGGGCAGTACCAGCCGCGCAAACGCATGGACGAAGGCGCGTTGTACGAGCTGGCGGAGAGCATCAAATCGCAAGGCGTGATGCAACCGATATTGGTCAGACAAACAGCCAACGGTGGCTATGAAATCATCGCGGGCGAACGCCGTTTTCGTGCAGCCAAATTGGCGGGGTTGACCGAGGTGCCGGTGTTGGTTCGAGACGTCAGCGACCAAAATGCAGCGGCCATGGCGTTGATCGAAAACATGCAACGCGAAGACCTCAACCCGCTGGAAGAGGCCATCGGTTTGCAGCGCTTGATCAAAGAATTCGGTCTCACCCACGAACAAGCGGCGCAAGCCGTGGGCCGCTCACGCAGCGCGGCGACCAATTTGCTGCGCTTGTTGAATTTGGCTGAGCCGGTGCAAACCATGTTGGTGGCGGGCGATTTGGAAATGGGCCACGCGCGCGCGCTGTTGTCGCTTGACCGTGCGGCACAAATCACCGCGGCCAACCAAATCAGCGCCAAAAAAATGTCGGTGCGCGAAGCCGAAAGCTTGGTGAAAAAAATCGGCGCAGACTTTTCTTTGGTGACCCAAAAACCTGTCAAAGACAAATCACGCGACATCAAACGCCTGGAAGAAGAGCTCTCAGATTGGTTGACCGCGCAGGTGGAAATTCGCATCAAAAAACAAACCAAGCGGCATGGCAAAGTGGACCAGTCCGGCGAATTGGCGATTGCTTTCGGCTCCATCGAATCCCTCAACGGCTTGATCGACAAGTTGCAAAGCAAATAGACCGCGCCAAACAATGGCTTTTTTAACCGCTATGCTTGAGCCTCAAGGGTGCAGTCAACCTGTGCCGCCTTTCTTCGGAGATTTGCCATGATTTTCTTTTCTCGTTGTATTGCAATCAGCCGCTGGTGGTGTGGCGCCTTGTGTGTCATGTGGGCGGGTTCTGCCATGGCACAGGAAACGTTCAAAATCGGCATCGTCAGTTTCCTCTCGGGACAGGCCGCGGAAAGCTTTGGCATCCCCGCGGTCAATGGCGCCAAAGTCTTGGTAGACGCATTCAACAAAGGACAAGCGCCCGCGCCTTACAACAAGCCAGGCATTGGCGGTTTGCAAATAGAAGCCATTTACATTGACGAAGCGGGCGGCGCCACCAAACAGGTGCAAGAATTGCGCAACTTGTACGAGCGTGAAAAAGTGGATGTCGTCGTCGGTTATGTCGGCTCAGGCGACTGTTTGGCGGTGGCGCCCGTGGCTGAAGAGCTCAAGAAGTTTTTGATTTTGTATGACTGCGGCACGCCCCGCATTTTTGAAGACAACACGTTTCGCTATGTGTTTCGCACCGCCGCCCACGCCACCATGGACAACGTGGCCATGGCGCGTTACCTGCAAGCGCGCAAGATCCCCGTCAACAGCTACAGCATGATCAACCAAGATTACGCATGGGGCCAAGACTCGCGCAAAGATTTCATGCTGTCCATGGCCAACCTGTATCCCCAGGCCAAACCCGTGGTGGACCAGTTGCCCAAATTTGGCGCGGGACAGTACGGCACCGAAATTTCAGCCTTGATGTCACAACCGGCTGACCTGATCCACTCGAGTTTGTGGGGCGGTGATTTGCAAGCGTTCATTTTGCAATCGGCGCCGCGCGGCATGTTCAAAAAATCACAGGTGGTGTTGACCGCGGCGGACCACGTGCTGCCGGGTTTGGGCAACAAAATGCCCGACGGCACCATCATTGGCGCGCGCGGTGCTTATGGTTTGATGGCGCCACCATCGCCACTCAACACCTGGTGGTGGGAGCTCTACAGCAAGGCCTACAACGTGTACCCGGTGCAAGCCCCTTACCGCATGGCGCAGGCGCTGATGGGGTTGAAATTGGCTGCCGAAAAAGCCATGGCCGCCAACAAGGGCAAGAAGCCGTCGACCGAAATATTGGCCGCCTCTTTGCGTGGCAGTGAATGGGTGTCACCCGCAGGCACCATCCGCATGGCCTTGTCAAATGGCCAGCAAGCCATCCAAGACACCGCGATTGGCCGCACCAAATGGAGCGAAGAGAAAAAAATGGTGATGCTCGAAGACATTCAGCGGTTCAACGCCACGTGTGTCAACCCGCCGTTGAATGTGAAATCCGAAGACTGGTTGAAATCGGGCTTTGCCGGGGCCAAATGCGATGCCCCTGCTGCCAATGCCAAGCCAGCGAAAAAATAAACGTCAGTTAAGCACACCATGCAACTTGCACTGACCATTTTGGTCGACGGCATCAGCTACGCCTCGTGGCTGTTCATCGTGGCGCTGGGGCTGACGCTGGTGTTTGGCGTGCTCAAAATCCTCAACATCGCGCATGGCAGTTTTTATGCGCTGGGTGCTTACGCGTGTGCCACCGCGGTGGCCTGGGCCAATGGCGCGGGTCTGCCACCCATGTGGTCGTTGCCCGCCATGTTGCTCGCCGCCTTGGCCGTGGCTTTGTTGGTGGCGCCATTGACCGAGCGCGGCTTGTTGCGCTTTTACTATGGCCGCGATGAGGTGTTGTTGGTGTTGGTGACTTACGCCATGTTTTTGATGCTGGAAGACATCACCAAATTGATTTGGGGCGCCAATCCTTTTTATGTGTCAGAGCCTTATGCGCTGTTTGGCAACATCGATATCGGACACCAGAGCTATGTCGGTTATGACCTGTTTTTGGTCGTCTTGGCGTTGGTGGTCGGCGCGGTGGTGTGGTGGAGTTTGAACCGCACCCGCATTGGAAAAATTGTCACCGCGGTGATTCACAGCCCGGAGATGGCGTCGAGCATGGGCGTGAACGTGTCGCGGGTGTACATGGGCGCGTTTGTCGCGGGTATTTTCTTGGCGGCCTTGGGCGGCGCATTCACCGCACCGATGATTTCGGTGCAACCCGGGGTGTCGGTCGGCGTCATCATCATTTCGTTTGCGGTGGTCATCATCGGTGGCTTGGGCAGCATCGAAGGCGCGGCCATTGGTGCATTGATCGTCGGCTTGGCGCGCGCCTGTGCCGTGCATTTGATGCCAGTGGCTGAACTGTTCTCGGTCTATTTGGTGATGGCTTTGGTGTTGGTGTTTCGCCCGCAAGGCTTGTTTCAACGGATTCAAGCGAGAAAAATTTAACCCATGCGCCGCGTCTTCATCACCGCTGTGTTGTTGCTGCTGTTGGGCGCGACGCTGGGCCTTTGGCTGCCGCGCTGGTTGCAATTCATGTTGACCATGGCCATGGCCAACGGCTTGGTGTCCTTGGGCATTGTTTTGTTGATGCGCGGCGGTGTGGTGGCCTTCGGCCAAGGGCTGATGTCGGCATTGGGCGGCTATGCGGCTGCCTTGGCGTTCGTGCATTGGGGTTGGCAAGATGCCTTGTTGTTGCCGTTGATGGGCGGTGTCGTGGCCTGCGTGGTCACCGCGCCGTTTGGCCCGCTGTTGGCGCGTTACAGAGGCATCTTTTTTTCCATGTTGACCTTGGCCATGTCGATGGTGGGCTATGGCATTTTGGTCAAGACCGACAGTTTGGGTGGCTCTGACGGGTTCAACATGGGTCGCGTCACGTTGCTGGGTCAAACCTTGGCCGATGAACAGGTCAGTACCGTGTTGTATGTGGTCACTTTGCTGTTTGCGGTGTTGTGTTCGACCGCGGCGCGTTTGTATTTTTCGTCCACCCGGGGCTTGGTGACGCAAGCCATCCGTGACAACGAGTTGCGGGTGGAGTACATGGGCGCATCGGTCGGCAACACCATGGCGATCAATTTTTCGATGGCGGCGTTTTTGGGTGGCATGGGTGGCGCGCTCGCGGTCATGGCCTTGGGCCACATCGACCCGAATTTCAGCTATTGGACGACCTCGGGTGAATTTGTGTTTGTGGCCATTTTGGCGGGCAGCCAAAGTGTCTTGGCCGTCATGTTGTCATCGGCGGTGCTTGAGGTGGTTCGTTCCTTTTCCAGCGCGTACTTCCCCAGCACATGGCAACTGGCGCTGGGTTTGTTTTTGTTGCTGGTGATCCGTTTTCTGCCCGGTGGCTTGGGTTCGTTGTGGACCCACAGAAAGGGTTCGCGATGAGCAACGATTTTTTGTTGCAAGCAAGCGGCCTGAACAAACAATTCGGCGCGGTGGTGGCGGCGAGTGACTTGAACATTGCGATCCGTGCCGGTGAGCGCGTCAGTTTGATTGGCAGCAACGGCGCGGGCAAAACCACGTTCGTCAACATGATCACCGGCTATGTCAAACCCGACAGTGGCGACATGGTGTTTGATGGACAAGCGATTGGGTCGTTCACGCCACGGCAAATCATGCGCTTGGGCGTGGCGCGTTCTTTTCAGATTCCTCAGCTCTACCCCAGCTTGAGCGTGCTTGACAACATGTTGGTGGCGCAAGCCTGCCATGACAACCGTTTGTCGCTGTGGCGCGCCGCGCACAGCAGCCATGCGCGCGAACGCGCTGAGCAGGTGTTGAGCCGTTTTCGTTTGCTAGACCAGCGTGACCGCTGGGTGTCAGAACTGCCCGGGGGCATGCGCAAATTGCTGGACATCGCCCTGGCGATGATCGGTGAGCCCCGGCTGTTGCTGCTGGACGAGCCCACCAGTGGTGTCGCAGCCGAAGAAAAATTTCCCATGATGGACACCGTCATGCAAGCCTTGAACGACCAGCCCTTGACCACCTTGTTTGTCGAACATGACATGGACATCGTCAGCCGCTATTGCGACCGTGTGATTGCGTTTTACAGCGGCCGCGTGATTGCCGATGATGTGCCGTCAGTGGCCTTGGCCCAAGCCGATGTGCGTCGGTATGTCACCGGGGAAGCGCATGCTTGAGTTGCACAACCTGCATGTGCAATTGGCCTCGGCGCAAGTGCTGCGCGGCTTGAGCTTGTCGGTGCTGCCGGGGCAAATGGTCGGCTTGCTGGGTCGCAATGGCGCCGGCAAAACCAGCACCATGCGCAGCATCATGGGGCATTTGGCATTGCAACAAGGCCGCATGCATTTCGAGGGCCAAGACCTGAGCGCGATGCCGCCGCAAGCCCGCGCCGCATTGGGCATTGGCTACATGCCGGAAGACCGGGGATTGGTACCTGAATTGACCGTCGAAGAAAACATGCTGATCCCCTTGTGGGTCAGCAAAACCTTGAACCCGGATGCGCGACTGGCATTTGTTTACGAGGTCTTGCCTGAGCTGAAAGACATGTCACACCGTCGGGCGTTGTTGTTGTCAGGCGGGCAACAAAAACTGGTGGCATTGGGGCGGGCGCTGGCGGTGGGCACCCGGCTGTTGTTGTTGGACGAACCGTTTGAAGGCGTGGCACCTGCCTTGTCGATGCGTTTGTCCGAGGTGTTGGCCCAACTCAAGGGCAGCGATTTGTCGGTGCTGATATCGCAATCTGACCTGAACCACGCCAGTGGTTTGTTGGACGCCAAGGTGGTGATTGAACGCGGCGCGAATGCCGCGACCCACTGAGGTTCGCCGGCTCAATCCAAAAATATCTTGCCCGGGTTCATGATGTTTTTCGGGTCCAGCGCCTGTTTGATGGTGCGCATCATGGACACCGTGCCTGAACCGGTTTCGCTGATCAGAAAATCCATCTTGTGCAAACCGATGCCGTGTTCGCCCGTGCAGGTGCCGTCGAGCGCCAAGGCGCGAGCCACCAATTGGTTGTTCAAGGTTTCTGCGGTGGCGCGTTCTTGCGCGCTGTTGGGATCGATCAAATAACCGAAATGGAAATTGCCGTCACCGACATGGCCGACCAAGAAATACGGGATGCCGGAGGCTTCGACCTCGGCGATCGAATCCAACAAACAGTCCGCCAAACGCGAAATGGGCACACAGGTGTCGGTGCTGATGGCGCGGCAACCAGGGCGGCTTTGGATGGCGGCGAAATAGGCGTTGTGGCGCGCGGTCCATAAACGGGTTCGGTCCTCTGGGGTGGTGGCCCATTCAAAGGCTTGACCACCCAATTCTGCGGCGATCTCTTGCACCGTTTCCGCTTGCTCTTTCACACTGGCGGGCGAGCCGTGAAACTCCATCAGCAACATCGGTTGCACCGGCAAATGGATTTTGGAATAGGCGTTGACCATGCGCACCGCGTGTTGGTCGATCAATTCGACACGCGCGATGGGTATGCCCATTTGAATGATTTGAATCGTGGTGAGAACCGCGGCCTCAATCGATGGAAACGAGCATGTGGCGGCAGACACCGCTTCTGGCAACGGAAACAGTTTGAGTGTGACCTCGGTGATCACACCCAAGGTGCCTTCGCTGCCCACCATCAAGCGGGTCAAGTCATAGCCCGCTGACGATTTGCGCGCGCGCGTGCCGGTGCGAATGACTTCGCCGTGTGCCGTGACCACTTCCAAGCCCAGCACGTTTTCGCGCATGGTGCCGTAGCGAACCGCGTTGGTGCCGCTGGCGCGGGTGGCGGCCATGCCGCCGATGCTGGCATCGGCCCCCGGGTCGATCGGGAAAAACAAGCCCGTGCTTTTGATTTCTTCGTTGAGTTGTTTGCGGGTGACGCCGGGCTGCACCGTGACCGTGAGGTCCTCTGGGTTGATGGACAGCACTTGTTTCATGCGCCCCAAGTCAATGCTGATGCCACCTTGCACCGCCAGCAAATGGCCTTCGAGCGACGAGCCCACGCCAAACGGAATGATGGGGACGGCATGCTCAGCGGCATGGCGAACGGTGAACGCCACATCGTCGGTGCTTTCGGCAAACACCACGGCGGCCGGTGGCGGCACGGTGGTGTAAGCGGATTCATCCCGCCCATGTTGTTCGCGCACCGCCATGGCGGTGGAACAACGGTCACCGAAATGCGCCTTGAGCGTGTCGATCAAGCTGGATGGCACATCGCGCTGGGCAATGGCAGGCATCAAGTGTTGCGCTGATGGGGGTGCGTTCATGGCGGGTACTCCTGTGAGCTTGCATTCTAGGCAGGCAGGGCGGCGCTGCCTATGGGGTGTTCCCCTTGGCGCATCGGGGTCTAGGCTTGGCTGGGCAACTGGATGCCCGGGAAAATTTTGATCACCGCGCTGTCGTCTTCTTTGGCAAAACCTGCGGTGCTGGCTTGCATGAACATTTGATGCGCGGTGCTGGACAAAGGCAAGGGAAATTTGCTGGCCCTCGCCATGTCGAGCACCAGACCCAGGTCTTTCACGAAAATGTCTACCGCTGACAGTGGCGAGTAATCTGCGGCGAGCACATGTGGCATGCGGTTTTCAAACATCCAACTGTTGCCCGCGCTGTGGGTGATCACCTCGTACAAGGCGTTCGGGTCAACCCCTTCGCGCAAGCCCAAGGCCATGGCTTCGGCGGCGGCGGCGATATGCACACCCGCCAGCAGTTGGTTGATGATTTTGACTTTGCTGCCCGCGCCTGGTTGTTCGCCCAGTTTGTACACCGAGCCGGCCATGGCATTCAACATCGGTTCGCACAAAGCGTAAGCCGCCGCGCTGCCTGCGGTCATCATGGTGATTTGTCCGTTGGCGGCTTTGGCCGCTCCACCGGAAATGGGCGCATCCAAATAATGCGGCCCCATCGCTTGCAAACGCGCGGCCGTGGCGGCAGACCAATTCGGGTCGACGGTGGAACACATGACAAACACACTTTGTGCCTGCATCGCGGCGGCGGCGCCGTGTTCACCAAACAGCACTTGTTCGGTTTGTGCCGCGTTCACCACCACGCTGATCACCACGGGGCACAAGGCCGCCAGTGCCGCCGGATGTGGGCAAGCCACCCCACCGTCTTTGGCGAAGGCCTCGGCCGCGCCTGGCAGGGCATCGCACACATGCACCAGGTAACCCGCTTTGCGCAGGCTCTGTGCCATGCCGCGGCCCATGGCGCCAAGACCGATGACACCGACATGGGTGGGTGGGGATGCGTTCATCTCGGAATCCTTTGAAAACCCCGAGCGTAGCCGACTTGGTGCGCTGCTGAGACAATGCAAGCAACCAACAGGACAGCACACATGGCGAACCGACTCACACAAATAGCGACCCGTACCGGCGACGATGGCACCACAGGGCTGGGCGACAACCGCCGGGTCAGCAAAAACAGTTTGCGGGTTCACGCCATGGGCGAGGTCGACGAACTCAATTCACACATGGGCGTGCTGTTGTGTGAGGACATGCCCGAAACGGTGCGGCATTTGTTGGTGGAAGTGCAGCACCAATTGTTCAATTTGGGCGGCGAGTTGAGCATTCCCGGGTTTGAGCTGCTCAAAGCAGATGCGTTGCTGTTGTTGGACAACGCCTTGGCCGAGCACAATGCGGTGCTGCCGAAATTGCAAGAATTCATTTTGCCCGCAGGCAGCCGCGCCGCATCGCTGGCGCATGTGTGCCGCACGGTGGCGCGCCGTGCAGAACGTGCGGTCGTGGCTTTGGGCGCAGAAGAAGCGCTCAACCCGACACCGCGTCAATACCTCAACCGGTTAAGTGATTTGATGTTCGTGCTGGCGCGTGTGCTCAACCGCATGCACGGCGGTGACGATGTGTATTGGAAAAGCGAACGCATGAAAGCCGCTGACGCATGAACCCTTGGGCGTGTTTGCTGGCAAGTGTGTGCACATCGATGGCATGCATGGCGCACGACTTCGCTGCGTCAGAACACCTCGCCATGGCCAACCCCGCTGCTGTTGCATGTGCCAGCGCGGGCGGCACTTCGGTGAAAACCTATACCGACAAAGGCGAACAAAGCTGGTGCAAATGGCCGTCGGGCCAAATGTGCGAAGAATGGGCCTTCTTCAAAGGCGAATGCCCCGCGAAAGACAGCATGCCCACCCCGACTGAAGCGTCGCCAGCGAGCGCATCAACGCAGACCGAGCGCGACCGCAAATAAACCACGGATCAAACACCGTGGTCAAGAGGCCGGTGTTTCCTTCATCGACAAAATCCAGTCCACCAGCAGACGGATGTCACTTTGACTCAAATTCAAAAAAGCGGGCATCAGGCTGCGGCCGCCGCCACCCCAAACCCCTTTGCCACCGTTGCGGATTTTTTCTGACAGGTATTCCACCGCGCCGGGGTCGCCGCGGTACTTTTCAGCAATCTTTTGGTAAGACGGCACCGACATGGTGTGCTGATCCACACTGTGACATCCCAGACACGCTTTTTCTTTGGCCAAAGCCAAGGCATCGGTTTGGGCGGACACCCACACAGGGCACAGGCACAGGCAGCACAGCAGATACTTGAACATGGTCGAGGACTCCAAAAACAGGAAATATTCCCACACCCTACCGAAAATGAAAAACCCCTTTGGGGAAAGGCCCGCGCAGTGAACGGGTTTAGCGGCTTAACGCGGCGCCAACACCGACAAGGTCAACCGCGACACACAGCTGATGCGACCTTGGTCGTCGCGCATGTCGATTTGCCAGACCTGTGTGCTGCGCCCGATGTGCACCGGCCTGGCTATGCCATTGACCCAGCCCTCGGCCACACCGCGGATGTGGTTGGCGTTGATGTCCAAGCCGACGATGCGGTGACCCACGGGGGTGGCGTAATCGGCGCCGCACGAGCCCAAGGTTTCCGCCAGCACCACGTTCGCACCGCCATGGATCACGCCATAGGGCTGGCGGGTGCGGTGGTCTACAGGAATGCGGCCGCGAATGAAATCAGGCCCGATCTCGACAAACTCGATGCCCAGTCGTTCGGCGGCGGTGTCAATGTGGGTCGTGGTCAGAATGTCGGTGCTGATGGGTTTGGTCCAAATCGCCATGACAATGGGTTTCCTTCAAATCGATGTGGCATCTTAGTGGGCTTGCCGCGCACGCGGCCCCGCACGGCGTCCTGCTAACCTCCAGACCCATGAACACTTCTTTGACTGCCCAACCCGCGTTCGTCCCGCAAATTCGCCTTTACCAACAATGGTTGGCCGAGCATCGTGAATTGCATTTCGATGACTACCAAGCCATGTGGCGCTGGTCGGTCACACACTTGGAAGATTTTTGGCAGTCCGCGTGGGACTATCTGGATTTGACTTCGCCCACACCGCACACCACGGTACTCGAGCGCAACACCATGCCGGGCGCGCGTTGGTTTGTCGGGGCACAAGTGAATTACGCGCAGCAGGTGTTGCGGCATGTCGATGCCGCACATGCCGCGGGCATGCCTGCCATCATTGGCAGCAATGAACGCGGACAGCGTCGCGAATTGTCTTGGCCAGCGTTAAAGCGACAAGCCGCTGCGCTGTCCTTGCATTTGCAAGCACAAGGTGTGAAACCTGGTGACCGGGTGGCCGCGTATTTGCCCAACATTCCCGAAACCATGGTGGCGTTTTTGGCGGTGGTCAGTGTGGGCGGCATTTGGAGCGTGTGCGCACCCGACATGGGCACCAACGCGGTGGTCGACCGTTTCAAACAAATCACCCCCAAGGTGTTGATCGCGGTTGACGGGGTCACTTACGGTGGCAAAGACTTGGCGCGTCACACCGTGGTGGACGAGTTAAGACAGGCCTTGCCCAGCGTGGAACACGTGGTGATTTACCGCAACCTCGACAACCAGCCGCCCATCACCGACAGCACCGATTGGCAACACATTGTGCAGCGCGATGACGCGGCCGTGCATGCATTTGTCCCCATGTGGTTGCCCTTTAACCATCCGTTGTGGATTGTGTATTCGAGCGGCACCACCGGTTTGCCCAAGCCATTGGTGCATGACCACGGCGGCACCATGCTCAACGGCATGGCACACAAAAATTTGCATTACGACGTGGCCTGCAGTTACGAACCAAATTCGTGGGGCGAGCGGTTCATGTGGTACTCGTCCACCGGTTGGGTGATGTGGAATGCGCAGTTAAGTGGCTTGTTGAGTGGCACCACCTGCGTGATTTACGACGGCAACCCGGGGGGCACCAAAGAGCGACCGGACTGGGGCGTGTTGTGGCGTTATGCCGCCAGTGAACGCGTGACATTTTTTGGCGGCGGCGCGGCGTTTTTTGCCAACTGCATGAAAGCGGGCGTCTCCTTGTCTTCCATCCCTGGCTTGCATCAAATACGCGCGCTAGGCACCACGGGTTCCCCTTTGAGTGCCGAGGTGCAGCAATGGGGCACCGACCAATTCCATCAGGTGTATGCGGCGGCCGGTGCGCCTGCGCAAGACATTTGGTGGTGCAATATTTCGGGCGGCACCGACGCCGGGGCTTATGTGGGCGGACACCGCGAATTGCCGATGGTGGCTGGTGAAATGCAATGCCGTTTTTTGGGCGTGAGTGTGGAAGCTTGGAACGAGCAAGGCAAACCGGTGATTGACGAAGTGGGCGAATTGGTGGTGACCCAACCCTTGCCGTGCATGCCCCCGTTTTTTTGGGGCGACACCGACAACCAGCGTTATTTGGGCAGTTATTTCGATACGTTTCCGGCGGGCCAAGGCAGACAACCCGGCGGTGGAGATTTGCCCGCGGAGGCGGGTGCCGTGTGGCGCCATGGCGATTGGTTGAAGATCACGCCCGAGGGCCGCGCCATCATTTATGGCCGCAGTGACGCCACCATCAACCGTTACGGTTTGCGCATGGGCACCAGCGAGTTGTACAGCGCGGTCGAGGCGTTGCCGGAAGTGCTCGACAGCATGGTGGTGGATTTGGAATATTTGGGCAAAGAAAGTTACATGCCGTTGTTCGTCGTGTTGCGTGCGGGCGTGGTGCTGGACGATGCCTTGCGCGACCGCTTGAACGGCGCCATCCGCACGGCGCTCAGCCCTCGATTTGTGCCGAACGACATCTTCCAAGTCGCGGAAATTCCGCGCACGCTGTCAGGCAAAAAACAGGAGTTGCCGATCAAGAAATTGATGCTCGGGCAGCCGGTGGAAAAAGTGTTGAACCGTGACGCGATGGCGAACCCCGCGTGTTTGGATTGGTATATCGCGCTGGCGAAACGGCATTTGGCTGCATCGACATGAATAACGGGGTGGTAATTGGGTAATTGGGGTCAGATACCAATTAATTTGGGAATTAATTGGTATCTGACCCCAATTACCCCCCCCATTACCCTCTAGACAGCTTGAAGCTGCGCAGGATTAACATCCAAACTTCTGTCACACAAAACGCCAACCGGAGCATCCATGGCCAAGCATGCATTTCATTGGGACGACCCGTTATTGCTGGACCAGCAATTGAGCGAAGAAGAACGCATGATCCGCGAGGCCGCGAATGCGTATTGCCAGGACAAATTGCTGCCGCGCGTGACCGAGGCTTTCCGGCATGAAAAAACCGATCTCGCGATTTTTCGTGAAATGGGTGAACTGGGTTTGCTCGGCCCCACCATTCCTGCGGCATACGGCGGCCCGGAGTTGAACTATG
>JACCDP010665411.1_pt1 | contig 28828 bp, 26 predicted proteins | sample 7445841 | NCBI WGS metagenome assembly JACCDP01 (sample SAMN15323441, study PRJNA562643) | freshwater metagenome | isolation source: river surface water | place: USA:Blue River Watershed | collected 2017-08-17 | reverse complement strand
GTCCAACTCCAACTGCCACAGTAACTTCTAAAGCAAAAAAAGAAGGAAAAACTGGTGTAGGTAAAGTGCTTGGATGGTTAGGTCAAAATGTTTTCACGAAAGAGAATATTGACACCGCAGTACAAGTGGGTCTTACAAAAATTAATACCAAAACTCAGAATCAGGCAAATCAAGTTGCACAAGAAGGTCTTGCAATTCAGCAATATCAAGACGATATTAGAGTTCAGCAAGCGAATTTGGGTAAAAAAGGATTAAGCACTGGTGCATGGATAGGTATTGGTGTAGGCGCAGTTGCTTTAGTTGGAATTATCATTTATCTAACTACTAGAAAAAAATAATCTATGAAATCAAGAGATATTTTATTGTTGGCAGGTGTTGGTCTTTTAGCTTGGTGGCTTCTTAGAGATAAGAAAAAACCATTAATGAAAGAAGATTTATCAGCAGGTAAAGGTGGGTCTGATGCACCTCCATTTAAAGGTGCTCAAGACAAAAAAGCACCTAACCCTTATAGGCTGAGAAAAAACCCAATATCAGTTGACGACTTGAGCAAAAAGCAACCTGTGTTTGTTACTCCAAAGTTGGATGTAATGCCTGATGTTTTGAAGCCTGAGTTGAAAGAGCCTATTTCAATTCCTGCAGCTAACTTGATTCCAAATGTTTATGATAGAGGTGTAAATCAGCCTTTGCCTGACCAATACTATGCAAGTTTCGCAGGAGTTTGTAGTGAGGATATTCAAAGTGCTTGTAAATGCACATCAACAAAAAGTGAAAAATATCAAATAGACCTTCCTAAATTACCATAAGATGGCTGAAGCTAAGGCAATACTTGAAAAATTAAAAAACACGAAGTCCACTTCAGACAATCTTGAAATGAAGCGGAAAAAGGGCACTATTAGTGGTGCTCTTATTGGTGTTGCAGGTGGCTTATTAATAGGCTACACAAGAAACTATAACCTTCTCACATCAGCTATCGTTGGTGCGTTAGTGGGTGGAGTTGTAACAACATTAATTTTACCCAAATCTGATGACGATGAATAAAAAGAATGCACCTAAGATAATCGCAGGTATTGTTGCCCTTGTGGGTGTATATTTTATTTATAAATACATCAAGGACACAAAGAAGCCTAAAGAGGAGAAAAAAGACGATACCACTTCAACATCTCAACCAATACCAATTCCCACTTCTATTTATCCAATAAAGAAAGGAAGTAAGGGGAATAAGGTTAAGGAGCTTCAGAGGTTATTATTACAAATTGACCCTAATAGCTTGCCAAAATATGGTGCTGATGGTGATTTTGGAAGCGAGACTGAGGCTGCTCTAAACAAAATACTAGGCAAAAAATCAATTGATAGTGCTGATGACTATATTAAATTAAATGGCATATACAATAGGAAAAAATTTCCTTATGTAGCTGCTCCTGAAAAACCAATATTTTCTCCACTACCTCCTATTTTTGGTGGTGGAGTTAATTTCCCAAAATAGATATTAAAACAAAAAAATAACCATAAAATGAATAACGAAGCGATTGAAGAAAAGGATTTAACCGCTAACCAATTGTACAAAATTTACAAAGACGAAGGTGGTACTTTAAAATTTGCGGATTGGTTAACAAGAGAAAAAACAAAAGGTATTTTTCCACTTAATGGGTCTCTAAACGAAGAAGTACAAGAAACTATTAAAAAAGTAAAAGAAAAGGAAATGAAAAAAACAATTTTAGGATTCCCAGTTTCAACACTACTTATCGCAGGTGGTGTTATTATTTTGGCAGTAGTGGCTAGTAAATTAATAAAAGGTAAAAAGTAATATATGAAATACGGACAACTATTTCTTGGTGCTTTAATTGGTGGTGTTGCTTTCTATTTATGGAATGAGAGTAGAAAGAAGAAAAACCCTACTGAGCTAGTGGTAGATACTATCAAAGAAGTAAAAAAAGAAGAAGAAAGGAAATATCCTGATGTTGTCAAAAAGAAATTTGATATTGTTATGCCTTCTGACCTAGTTGCAAAGAAAGTAAGAGCTAAGGGTAAGGATTTTACGGAAAGAAGGTATGCAATTGATTTAAATAAAGTAAAAGAGCCTTTATCAATATAACATGACATATACTCTTTGGACAAGATATGAGCCTATTATGATTAAGATTGTGGTGCAGACAAGCTCGCCACAAGATATCGTATTGAAAGTATATGACCCTACACAAGCTAATACCTATTTCACTGATAGGGAAAAGAGTGTTAATGGGGTAGAGGAGCTTTTTGTAAGAATGCCATTATCTCCTAGTAGTGCCAAATTGGATATTTACAACAAAAAGAATGGTAATCAGCCTAAAGGGCAAGACCCTTCTTTTCAGGTTTTATCTATCAAAAAAGAGGATTTAGATATCACGCTACCTAGAACGAAGATGGACACTTTCACTGTGCGTAATTTCGTTGCATTTGCTCAGAAATTCTCTTACAACGCAGGGTGGTTAACTGCCCCAAGAGACTACATGAGTAGTGTTGGTAGCTTCAAAATTGAGTATCTACCTGTGATTATCAACTCTAAGGGAGAGAAAATGGCTACTCCTGCTCGTATTAGCACAAAAAATGGAAGGATTCAAGCCTCTCAGGAGTCATTTCGGAATATGACCATACCTATGCGTATGGCAATTTTGCTACATGAATTCAGTCATTTCTATCTCAATAGTGATGTATCTGACGAGACTGAAGCTGATTTGAATGGATTAACAATCTATTTAGGTCTTGGATATCCAATCAGGGAAGCCTATCAAGCGTTTACGAGCACTTTTATAGGTTATCCTACGGAGCAAAATAAAAAGAGATACGATATTATTGATAGATTCATAAAGGATTATATCGCTGAATACAATTTAAAAGATGTTTATGCCAAGTAGTACGACTAATTATTTAATAGGTGGAGTAGTAGGAGGAGTTATTGTATATCTTCTCATGCGTAACAAGAAGAAGTGTCCTGTGTGTCAGCAACCTTCAACACCTCCGCAAGTGGTGATTCAAGCACCTCCTGCGATTGTTACACCACCACCCCCTCCTCCACCACCACCTCCGAAGCCTGAGCCAACTCCTTTGCCTCCTGCTCCGCCAGTTGTTGACCCAAAGACTGGTCAGCCAATTGTTGCTTCATTTGTAGGATTTCAAGGATGGGGGAATGTAAAATAAAAATATGATGAAAAACAAAACATTACTTTGGATAGGTATTTATGGTGTAGTTGCTTATGGAGCATACTACTTATTTTTTAGCAAGAATGCGTATGCAAAAAAAATTATTGCTAGTGGTAAGTATACAAGCTCAATAGATAATTTAAAGTCATTTGATATGGCTTATCTGAGGGCATGGTCACAAGCTGCTACTAAGAATCAGCCAACCTTTTCGTACAAGGGTGTTGAATACAATACTCAAGGAGGAAAATTAAAAAAATAAATATGGCAGACAATAAAGTATATCAGTATTATAAAGATTTGCCATCATGGGCAAAAGGTGTTGTAGTAGTTGGAGGTGCTATTGGTTTATTTTTCGTGGGTAGAAAAGTATATCAGGCAATATTCCCAAGTGATAGTCAGAAAAGAAATAGGCAATTATTTCAAAATGTAAGTAATGAGATTTCTAAATATCAATCTTCAGGGCTAAAGCCTTCTTTTCCTGATAGTCAATATGAGACATGGGCAAATACAATTTATAATAGCATGAGATATGCTGTTGGGGATGACTACGCAACGGTGGAACTGACCATGAAGAAAATGATGAATAACCTTGATGTTGCGAAATTGATTAAAGCCTTTGGGAAAAGACAAGATTACGCATTCGGAATACCAGTTGGAGACCCAATGGACTTATTTACTTATGTACAAAAAGAGTTAGGGAATGATTGGGGTGGATTAACCAATTATCGTGTGAGAAACATCAACGCTGATTGGAAGAAAAAATTAATTTCTTATCAAATTTAAAATTTAAAAACTATGCCAGCGGCAGCACTAATTTTCGCACCAACAATCGCAGGGGGTGCTTTATTGTCAAAGAAAGCTAAAGCAAAAAGAGCACAAGCGGCTTCCAACAAGTGGTCTACACAATTCCCATTGGTAGACGATTATGCCTCAATGCAAGCCATGATTGATAAAGCAAATTTGCAATTAAAGACTCTTAATGCACAAAAAGGTGGCACTAAGAAGTTTAAAGCAGAGAAAGCTGAATTAGCTAAATGGCTTGGTGTCATGAAATCACATTTGAAAGATTTAAAAGTTGGATTGGACATGGCGAGCACAAATGTGCAAGTAGCACCTACTCCAACCGCAATCGCTGAATCTCCTTTGCCAATAGGTCAGGAAGCTACAACTAATGATAGTGTAGCTAGTGGTGTTGCTTCAGGGGCTTTAGCTGCAGTTCAAAGTGTGGCAAGTGGCGAAAACCTTGCTACTGACACGAAAAAAGGTACAAATTGGCTATTAATTGGTGGTGTAGTGGTAGGAGTAGTTGTTTTATATAAATTATTTAAAAAGTAGTATATGGCTATTGATATGATTGAAAATAATGAGTTGTCAGCACTAGCACCTAGTCGCTTAGGGCTTCGTCAATTTGCTGATGACAATTGGGTATACAAAAACTACACTGGCGATGACCAATTCTATAACCTTTTTGGTAGTAGAAAGGCTAAAATATCCAAATATGAGGGATGGGCGAGAGATAAATTCGCTGATTTGCCAACTGATTGTGAGAATATCCAAAAGAGTATTGATATCATAAACAATGAGCTTGCTTCTTTATTGAAGCAAAAGCAAGATTTGAATGTAAAAACTCAGGTAAAAGAGACAAACTTGATACTTGCTGATTATAAAAAGAAGCAAATTCAGCAAGATTGTGAGAAAAAAGCTCAAGAAGCAAAAACGGCTAAAGAAAGAGAAGAGACATTATCTACTTTAACACAATTAAGCGATGTTTCAGTGGGTAAAGCACAAAAAGAATTGGCAGGATTGCAAGCCTCTGAGGGTGGTCAAGTGTCAGCTTCTCAAGACCAAACTAAAAAATATTTACTTTATGGTGGTATAGGTCTTGGAGCTATCCTACTTATATTCTTAATTGCAAAACGATGAAGGGATTAAAAGCAATATCAATAATAGCAGGGCTTTCCTTAATTGGATATGCCCTTTATAGGTATTATCAAAAGCAAATTGATTTTATCAAGGATATTACTTACCAAATTAGTGGAATAAGAATTCGTGAGTTTTCAAAAAATAAAGTATCTCTAGATATTTCAGCAGTTATTTTTAATGCTTCAAATGTTGAGGCAACAGTATCTCAGATGTATTTAGATGTATTTATTAATAGAATTCGTGTAGGAAATGTAAACGAAATCAAGGACATAAATATCCAACCAAAAAAATCTACAAATATTGAATTCAATTTTGCATTTGACCCACAATTAATTGCGAAAAATATTGTAGATTTGATTACGCTTACAATATCCGCAAAAGATGTTGTAATTGATATTAAGGGGTATATAAGAGTTAAGAGTGGATTTTTAAGCTCTACCGTACCTTTTGAGTATCAAAATAATTTAAAAAGTTACTTAAAAAAATAAACCCAAATGGGAGCATTAAATGTACATACGGAAACTTTGAGTGGCGAAAGCATAACAATAAACTCAACTGATAATGTGGTCAGATTGAGTATTGTGGGTGCTAGTGGCTCAGTATTAGTTAATGGAAGTCAATCCTTTCAGGGTAGACCATCAACTGCAGTTACATTTTCTAGCGGAGAAGGAATCACATTAACTTCGCCCTCAATTAATAATCCTATTGATGGTGTTACAATTGATGCAACTAGTGGGTCTTGTGACCTTGTGATTTCAACACAATAATTTATTTTTTAAACAAAAAAACCATAAAAATGCAAGAATTCATCGTAAGCGAAACAAACAAAATCTTCAGCAAAGCCATTAAAAAATATGCCAAAAAAGATGGCATAGAAGAAGAAAAAGTATCACTCTTATTACACCTTTTTGATGAAGGAGAAATAGGAGAAAACGGAGAAGTAGTAAGGTCAGTTGGATATAAAATATGTCATAATTATGCACCAGTTTTCAGTGTATCAATTATGGATGTATTAGGAGTAAAAATAGATTTGAGAGGTTACTCATTTTTAGTTCCCCCTCAAATTAAAAAAATTATAGAAGGGTTTGAAGCTGAATTAAGCTCTAGTGATGTTGAAGTATGTGTGTTTTTAAATAGAGAAGAGCCTGATGAGGTAAACTACTTCTTATTTAGTAACGGACAATTTGTAAAAAAATTTGAATTAGAGGAAGTCTTAAACTTGCAAATAACATGATAATGGGAGGTGCTTTTGGATTTTTCAGTTATAACACCAAACGGACAAATGCAAAAAGTCCCTTTGGTTTTTGCGTTTTAAGGCTAATATAAAAAATAAAAATCCATGAGTACAACATTTCTAGGTGGTGATGGTTTCGGTTTTATCGCAGGTGGCGCAGGTGGAGGGACTGGCTCTGCAGGCACAAGCGGTACTTCTTTTGGAACTTCAGGAACTAGTGGCTCTTCAGGGCTATCAGGAACTTCAGGCGAGTCAGGAACTTCAGGCGAAAGCGGAACTTCAGGATTGAGTGGAAGTAATGGTACTTCAGGATTAAGTGGAACTAGTGGAGAAAATGGTACTTCAGGCATCAATGGTACTTCAGGAACTTCAGGTGAAAACGGAACTTCAGGTCAAGATGGAAGCTCAGGGACTTCAGGAGAGAACGGAACTTCAGGTGAGGATGGAAGCTCAGGGACTTCAGGCGAAAATGGTACTTCAGGGCAAGATGGAACAAATGGCACTTCAGGTGAAAGCGGAACTTCAGGTGAGTCAGGAAGTAGTGGTATATCAGGAACTAATGGAACTTCAGGATTAACGGGTACAGCAGGTACTTCAGGACAAGGTGGTAGCTCAGGCTCTTCAGGAACTTCAGGTGAGACTGGGACTTCAGGAACGGATGGTAGCTCAGGAACAAATGGTACTAGCGGAGTTTCAGGAAGCTCAGGAACGAGTGGTCAGGATGGCTCAGGAGGAACTTCAGGGACTGCAGGCTCAGATGGTAGCTCAGGAACAAGTGGTGAGCAAGGAGAAGGGGGAACTAGCGGTACTTCAGGAACGGATGGCTCAAGCGGAACGGATGGGTCTAGTGGAACTTCAGGCGAAAATGGTACTAGTGGTACGGATGGTAGCTCAGGCGAAAGTGGAACATCAGGAGAATCAGGGACTGATGGTAGCTCAGGAACAAGTGGATTCACTGGCACTTCAGGCACAAGCGGAACTGATGGCTCTTCAGGTATAGATGGCACATCAGGAACTTCAGGTGAAAATGGAACTTCAGGGGCTGATGGCTCAAATGGTACATCAGGAGAATCAGGAACTGATGGCTCTTCAGGAACTTCAGGCGAATCAGGAACTAATGGTACTGATGGCTCTAGTGGTACAAGCGGAGAATCAGGGACAAGTGGAACTGATGGCTCTAGTGGTACTGATGGCTCTAGTGGTACAAGCGGAGAAAGCGGAACATCAGGAACGGATGGGTCTAGCGGAACATCAGGAACGGATGGCTCTAGTGGAACTAGCGGATTGACTGGTGCTGATGGAAGCTCAGGTACTTCAGGCTCAAGTGGTCAAACGGGTACTGCGGGTACATCAGGCTCAAGTGGTATTGATGCCAATGCGGTAGGTGTTGGACTTTGGGAATATGTGGCAGGTAACGCAGGTGGTAGCCCAAGCGAAATGGAAGCAACTGGCACTTCAAGTGCTTTCTCTCAAACCACTACTATTTATGCAAACGAAATAGATTTTAATAATGTTGATTGGAATGGCTATGTAAGCACATTATTCAACGAATTTGGTAGATTTTTATTAGAGGTAACACTATATGATTCTTACAATCCAATCGCAGTTTATGAAGTAACCAACTTTACAAACAATAGTGGTGTGATGCAAATGAGTGTTACATTCCTTTCAGGAAGTGGCACTTTTGCAAACCTTACAAAATATAATTTAGCCTTTGCTCCATATCCAAATAATGGAACTTCAGGTACATCAGGCGAAAATGGCTCTAGTGGAACTGATGGCTCTAATGGAACATCAGGAATTGATGGAACAAGTGGTGTTTCAGGCTCTTCAGGAAGCTCAGGTACTAGTGGTGAAAATGGGACTAGTGGTGCTGATGGTACTAGCGGAACGGATGGCTCTTCAGGTACTTCAGGTGACGATGGAACAAGTGGAACTTCAGGTACTAGTGGTAGCTCAGGAACTGATGGGTCAAGTGGAACAAGTGGCGAGTCAGGAACTAATGGTACTGATGGTAGCTCAGGAACTAGCGGAGTTGATGGAACAAGTGGAACGGATGGCTCAAGCGGAACTTCAGGAATAGATGGTACTTCAGGTATAGATGGAACTAGTGGAACAAGCGGAAGCTCAGGGACTAGTGCTTCTTCAGGAACATCAGGTGACGCAGGCACAAGCGGAACTGATGGCTCTTCAGGTACTTCAGGAATAGATGGTACTAGTGGAACTTCAGGAGAAAGTGGCACTAGTGGAACTGATGGAAGCTCAGGAACTAGTGGTGAAGATGGCTCTAGTGGAACTAGCGGAACTTCAGGTACGGATGGCTCAAATGGAACTTCAGGAACTAGTGGAGCTGAAGGCTCAAGTGGAACTTCAGGCTCTTCAGGAACTTCAGGTGAGTCAGGAACAAGCGGAACTGATGGCTCTTCAGGAACTTCAGGAATAGATGGCACTTCAGGAACTTCAGCTTCTTCAGGTACTAGCGGAGAATCAGGAACAAATGGAACTGATGGCTCTTCAGGAACAAGCGGAGAAAGTGGAACTTCAGGTATAGATGGTACTTCAGGTACTGATGGAAGCTCAGGAACGAGTGGAACTAGCGGAAGCTCAGGAACAAGCGGAGAAAGCGGAACTTCAGGAACATCAGGGGAGTCAGGAAGTAGCGGTACTAGTGGTACTGATGGAAGCTCAGGAACTGATGGAAGCTCAGGAACAAGTGGCACATCAGGAAGTGATGGGTCAAGTGGTACAAGCGGAACTGATGGCTCAAGTGGTACTGATGGCTCTAGTGGTACAAGCGGAGAAAGCGGAACTTCAGGAACTGATGGCTCTAGTGGAACATCAGGAACTTCAGGGTCTTCAGGTACTTCAGCAAGCTCAGGTAGCTCAGGCACTGATGGCTCTTCAGGAACTTCAGGCGAATCAGGAACTAGTGGTACGGATGGTAGCTCAGGAACTAGTGGAGAGAGTGGAACATCAGGGACTTCAGGAACTAGCGGAACTTCAGGCTCAAGCGGAACAAGCGGAGTTAATGGTCTAAGTTGTGATAGTTATAGTCTTTATAATCCAAGTGCAAGTTTAACTAGAGTATTTAATTATGTGGATTGTAGTGGGGCTAATCAGTCAGCTTCAATTCCCCCATTAGAGACAGTATATATATGTGCACAATCTTACACATTTAATTCAGAGGTTACAGTAACATTCTTGGGATTATGTGTAGGAACGAGTGGCACTTCAGGCACTAGCGGAAGCTCAGGAACTAGTGGGACTTCAGGCTCTAGCGGAACATCAGGAGAAAGCGGAACAAGCGGAACTGATGGCTCTAGTGGAACGGATGGCTCAAGCGGAACTAGCGGAAGCTCAGGAACTGATGGCTCTTCAGGTACTAGCGGAGAATCAGGCTCAAGTGGTGTTAGTGGTAGCTCAGGAACAAGTGCTACTTCAGGGACTTCAGGAACAAGTGCTACTGATGGTAGCTCAGGGACTAGTGGAACGGATGGCTCTTCAGGAACGAGTGCGACTAGCGGAAGCTCAGGAACAAGTGCTTCTTCAGGTAGCTCAGGAACGGATGGGTCAAGTGGAACTAGCGGAACTGATGGCTCAAGTGGAACGAGTGGTACGGATGGAAGCTCAGGAACTAGTGCTACGAGTGGAACTAGTGGCTCTTCAGGAACTTCAGCTTCTTCAGGCTCAAGTGGAACGGATGGTAGCTCAGGGACTTCAGGAACGGATGGCTCTAGCGGAACTAGCGGAACGGATGGTAGCTCAGGAACTAGTGGAACAAGTGGTACTTCAGCAACTTCAGGCTCAAGCGGAACAAGTGCTTCTTCAGGTAGCTCAGGAACTACTGGTACTTCAGGAAACACTGGCTCTTCAGGAACATCAGGTCAAAATGGTGTTGCGGGAGGTCTAGTTTATTTCTTAAATCAATCAGCAAACACGAATAGTGCTTTTGGTACACCAACTTATAAACAATGGAGTCCAACTGCCACTGGCGGTACTGAGCAATCCGTAACAGTATCTATTGCAGGAAGCACAAGAACTCTAATAGCAACTTATGCTACTGATTCAGGAGTGCCAAATATCACAAGTATTCCTTCAGGTCTTTGGGCATGGGTTACTCACTTTGCAATAAATAGTAATGGAAATCTTGCAATTGATGTAGAATTATATAAATACACTACTGGTGGTGTTTCAACTCTTCTAGGTACTACAAACCTAGATACTGAGGCGATGACTAGTGGTGTAATAAAAGAATTCTTTACTGATTTATTCTTACCTCAAACTGCACTTAATTCTACTGATAGGCTCTATTGCCAAATTTATGCGGAGCATGATGGTGGGTCAAACACTGATGTTACTTTATATACGGAAGGAACAAGTAACTATTCATACGCACAAACAACATTTACACCTCCAAGTGGTACTTCAGGTACGAGTGGAATAGATGGAACAAGTGGAACGAGTGGGTCTAGTGGAACATCAGCTTCTTCAGGTAGCTCAGGTACTTCAGGTGAGTCAGGAACAAGCGGAACAAGTGGCTCTTCAGGTACAAGCGGAACGGATGGCTCTTCAGGTACGAGTGGAACTAGTGGGTCTAGTGGAACATCCGCTAGCTCAGGCTCTTCAGGAACGGATGGCTCTTCAGGAACATCAGGAACTGATGGTAGCTCAGGAACAAGTGGAACTTCAGGCTCTAGCGGAACATCAGGAGAGAATGGAACAAGTGGTACTTCAGCATCTTCAGGCTCTTCAGGTACTAGTGCTTCTTCAGGAAGTAGTGGAACTGATGGCTCTTCAGGAACAAGCGGAATAGATGGTACTAGCGGAACTAGTGGCTCTAGCGGAAGCTCAGGAACTGATGGCTCTAGTGGTATAGATGGTACTTCAGGCACTGATGGTAGCTCAGGAACATCAGCCTCTTCAGGAAGCTCAGGAACATCCGCTAGCTCAGGCTCAAGTGGAACATCAGGGACATCAGCTTCATCAGGCTCAAGCGGAACTTCAGCGACTTCAGGCTCTTCAGGAACTTCAGGTAGCTCAGGCTCTTCAGGAACGAGTGGAGAAAACGGAACTTCAGGCACTAATGGTAGCTCAGGTACTAGCGGAACTAATGGCTCTAGTGGTAGCTCAGGTACAAGTGGAACTGATGGCTCAAACGGAACATCAGGTAGCTCAGGAACGAGTGGAACAAGCGGAAGCTCAGGGACTAGTGCTTCATCAGGCTCTTCAGGAACTTCAGCATCTTCAGGCTCTAGTGGAACAAGTGCTTCTTCAGGAAGCTCAGGAACTGATGGCTCAAGCGGAACATCAGCAAGCTCAGGAACTAGTGGTGCAAACGGAACGAGTGGTACGAATGGAAGCTCAGGTACAAGTGGTGTGAATGGTACTTCAGGAACTTCAGGCTCAAGCGGAACAAGCGGAACAAGTGGAAGTTCAGGAACATCAGCAAGCTCAGGCTCTTCAGGTACTAGTGGAACTTCAGGAGCAAATGGCTCTAGCGGAACTTCAGCTACTAGTGGTAGCTCAGGAACTTCAGGAAGTTCAGGAAGCTCAGGAACGAGTGGTGTAAATGGAACGAGTGGAACAAACGGAAGCTCAGGTACTTCAGGAACAAATGGGTCTAGCGGAACAAGTGGAACTTCAGGCTCAAGCGGAAGTAGCGGAAGCTCAGGAAGCTCAGGGACATCAGCTAGCTCAGGAAGTAGCGGAACGAGTGGAACTTCAGGTAGCGCAGGTACGAGTGCATCTTCAGGTACTGCAGGTGAAACTGCCCAATACTTCGGAAGTAGTAGCTCATCAATTACTTTACCATTGACCTAGTAAAATAGATAATGCCGAGTTATAGTAATATCACGATAAATACGAATACTGGTTTAGAGTTTGCTATTAATGATTTCATACAAGTAAGTAATAGTAGTAGCAATTACATAATCGGTAGGGTAGTCTCATATAATAGTGGGACTGGTGTACTCGTTTTAAAGCCCTATTTCTTTCAAGGAAGTGGGACTTTTACAAGTTGGGATGTTACCTTAACGGGTGCTTTCGGCACTAGTGGAGTTTCAGGAACGATTGGAACATCAGGCTCTAGTGGTCAGAGTGGAACAAGCGGAAATATTGGCTCTTCAGGGACATCAGGCTCTTCAGCAACTTCAGGTACATCAGGAGGTGGAAGCGCAGGGACATCAGGCTCTAGCGGAACAAGTGGCTCTTCAGGTACAAGCGGAACATCAGGAAGTGCTGGCTCTAGTGGTACTTCAGGAACAAATGGTACAAATGGAACGAGTGGAGTAACACCCTCTTCAGGGTCTTCAGGAACTTCAGGTAGCTCAGGCTCTTCAGCAAGTAGTGGAACGAATGGAACAAGTGGAAGCTCAGGAACTCAGGGTAGTTCAGGAACGAATGGCACGAATGGCTCTAATGGCACAAGTGGAACAAATGGAAGCTCAGGGTCTAGCGGAGTATCAAATACATCAGGAAGCTCAGGAACATCAGGTGCAAATGGTCAATCAGGTAGCACTGGCACTTCAGGAACTTCAGGGTCTTCAGGAAGCGCAGGAAGCTCAGGTCAAAGTGGAACGAATGGCTCTTCAGGGACAAATGGAACTAGCGGAAGCTCAGGAACGAATGGCTCTTCAGGAACAAATGGAACATCAGGGTCTAATGGTGTGTCAGGAAGTAGTGGTCTCTCAGGAGGAACTTCAGGGACATCAGGTAGCTCAGGAGTATCAAATACAAGTGGGTCTTCAGGAACGAGTGGCTCTTCAGGGGTAAGTGGATTATCAGGGGGCACTTCAGGAACGAATGGGTCAAATGGAACATCAGGTAGTAGCGGAGTTGGACAAAGCTCAGGCTCTAGTGGTGTTTCAGGAGGTACTTCAGGCACTAGTGGTAGCTCAGGAACGAGTGGAACATCAGGGTCTATTGGCTCTAGTGGTGTTTCAGGAGTGAGTGGTAACTCTACTGGGGCGACTTCAGGAACATCAGGCTCTAGCGGAAGCTCAGGAGTGGCAGGTGCTTCAGGGGTTTCAGGAACTTCAGGAAGCTCAGGAACGAGTGGAAACTCAGGAGGGTCAGGTGCTTCAGGGGGGTCAGGAACGAGTGGGTCAGGAGGAACACAAGGGTCTAATGGAACTACGGGGGGTAATGGTGCTTCAGGGGGGTCAGGAACATCAGGGTCTTCAGGAACGAGTGGTAGCTCAGGGGTAAATGGTGGAAATGGAGCTTCAGGGGCATCAGGTACTTCTACTGCGTCAGGAACATCAGGGTCAAATGGAGTAAATGGTGCTAATGGTGTATCAGGAACTTCAGGGTCTAGTGGTACAAGTGGTGCTGCGGGGGCAAATGGTGGTAGCGGAAATTCAGGAGTAAGTGGAGCAAGTGGTGTTAATGGTGCGACAGGCTCTAATGGAACTTCAGGAAGCTCAGGTGTATCAGGAGTTAGTGCAACAATTTGTACAAACCTGATTGAATATGGTAGTAATTCAGCTTGTAATTGCACGCAATCACAAACTATCACTGGCTCTAGTACGAATACAACAGTTTTAGGTTGGGGTAGTGCTATGCAGTGTAGCGTTAACTCAGCTATACTTGGAGGGCAATCCAATCAAATAATTTGTAGTACCAATTCATTTATTGGAGGAGGATATGCAAATTACATAAGTGGAGGACAAGGAAATGCAATAGTTGGTGGAGAAGCGAACAATATTTCATCTGCTAGCGGTTTTTATAGTTCTTATAGTGCAATAGGTGGTGGACAAGGTAATAGTATTCTTGGTACGGCTTCAGTGATACCGGGCGGTTATTATAACTCAGTGCAAGGAAACTGTGCTTATTCTTCAGGATGGTACACTACTGCGTACACTGGCGAAACTGCCGTTTACAATCTAGACAAATGGAATAACTATTTTGCTATTCAGCATCCTGACCCTGCCAAAAAAAATACTATGCGACTTGTACACGCAGCGGTGGAATCACCCTCCGCAGGCGAGAATATTTATCGTTATCAAGTCACAACACAAAATTGTCAAGCAACACTAGAATTGCCTGATTATTATAAATTTTTAAATAACAATGACTATGTATCAGTAACTCCTTCAAATAATTTAGGAAGAGCTTATGGAGTTATGGATTCTTGTCAGACAAAAATTGATATTTTCTCAAACGAAGATGGTAAATTTGATGTATTAATTATTGGCACAAGAAAAGATAAGGATGCCACTCAATTATGGAAAGGAGCTGAGAGATTTACTTCGCAATTCCCTTTTTAAAATAAAAAACCAAAATAGATATGTTAGTCGCAAAAATTAATCCACCAGCAAAAAAAATTGTACAAGACACACCTTTCAGTCAAACTGAGGTGACTGCGGAGTACATGATTGCAAAATGCACTCAATTAGTTATTGGAGCTTCTCAAGGTAGCTTAAATAATGAAGTGCAATTTCAGGTAAAGTTTGGAAACTTAAAGTACGAGCAAAATCCTGATGGCTCTAACAAGCCTGCGATTCTTGACGCAGTTATTGTAACTAGAGTGATATTTACTCAACAAGAGTTATCAGATTGGGGTACTGATGACACAATCATTTACGGAAAAATTGCAAATAAATTAGGTTTTAATATTCTCAACACTCAGGTTATTGAGGATATGATATTTACTCATTAATGCCAACTTACTCTAACATATCACTTGTAGTATCACAAAACCTTGCTTTCGTGGCAGGGGATTTTGTGCAATTAAGCTACGATGCTGACAATTACATTGTTGGTGTAGTAGTGTCATACAACAAAGCCAACGGAAATTTAACAATCACTCCAACTTTATATGTTGGTAGTGGCACATTCTCTACTTGGAATGTGAATATCACTGGGGCGGCAGGAACTTGTGGAACATCAGGTACATCAGCTAGCTCAGGAAGCTCCGCTTCGTCAGGAACGAGTGGCACTTCAGGAACGAATGGGTCTAGTGGAAGCTCAGGGGGCGCAGGCTCTTCAGCCACTAGCGGTACAAATGGAACATCAGGTAGCTCAGGAACGAGGGGAACGAATGGGGAATCCGCAACATCAGGGTCTAGCGGAAGCTCAGGGACTAGTGCCTTGAGTGCATTATCAGGAGCTTCAGGAAGTAGCGGAACTAGTGGGGCTTCAGGAACATCAGGGTCAAGCGGAAGCTCAGGAACTAGTGGAGTGAGTGGAACGAGTGGGGTAAGTGGAACATCAGGGTCAAATGGAACTTCAGCCACATCAGGAAGTAGTGGAACAAGTGCTACTTCAGGTAGTAATGGTGTTTCAGGGACTTCAGGAAGTGGTGGTAATTCAGGAGTAAGTAATACAAATGGAAGCTCAGGAACGAGTGGAGTCTCAGCGACATCAGGAAGCTCAGGAACGAGTGGGGTATCAGGAACGAGTGGGTCTTCAGGAAGCTCAGGAGTGAGTGGAACGAGTGGGGTGTCAGGAACTAGTGGAGCAAACGCAGTTTCAGGGACTTCAGGGTCTTCAGGAACAAGTGGGTCAAGTGGAACGACAACTTCAGCGAATGGAAGTAGTGGAAATTCAGGAACATCAGGGTCGATTGGTGCAAGTGGCTCTAGTGGTAGCTCAGGAACTTCAGGGTCTAATGGTCAAGTAAATGGCACATCAGGGGCTTCAGGTAGCTCAGGTAGTAGCGGAACGAGTGGGTCAAGCGGAACGAGTGGAAGCTCAGGTGCTCAAGTAAATCGTACTTCAGGGTCTTCAGGACTTTCAGCATCTTCTCAAACTTCAGGAAGCTCAGGTACTTCAGGGTCTAGTGGTGCTTCTCCTCAAGGTAAGGGTACTTCAGGGTCTTCAGGAACTAGCGGAACGAGTGGGTCAAATGGAGCAAATGGTGCTTCAGGAGGGTCAGGGGTTTCAGGAACATCAGGCTCTTCAGGAACTAGTGGAACAAGTGGAAGCTCAGGGTCAAGTGGAACAAGTGGAAGTTCAGGTACTTCAGGCTCAGGAGGAACGAATGGTACTTCAGGAAGCTCAGGGTCAAGCGGAACATCAGGGTCAAGCGGAACATCAGGCTCTTCAGGAACAAATGGAACTTCAGGGTCTAGTGGTGCTGCGAGGACTTCAGGAAGTTCAGGAACATCAGGCTCAAATGGTGCAAATGGTGCTAGTGGTGTGTCAGGACTAAGTGGAATAAATGGTACATCAGGGACATCAGGCTCTTCAGGAAGCTCAGGGACTAGTGGCTCTAATGGTGCGACTGGGGCAGGAGGAACATCAGGCTCTTCAGGAACTTCAGGGTCTAGTGGTAGCGTATCTCCTGACACTCCTTATAGATGCTCCGCAGGAATTACTTGCCCATGCTTTACCAATAGCACTGTGGGTGCTTGCGGAAACACTTTGAATGGTGTTTACAATTGCATGGTAGCTGGCTTTAATACTGTGGTTGGCTCTTTTTATAATTGCATTTGTTCAAGTGCAAGCACACATAATACTGTGCTCGGAGGTTTACAATCAATTGTGAATAATTCATCGTTTGCTACTGCCACCGCAGGTGGTCTTTACACTAAGCACGATGGTAGCACTGCTACATTCTCTTTAGCACCTCACCATGCCTACTTAGTGGGTAGTGATAGAAGCTCAATAGCAACGACTTATTATGGTGCTCTTTGCTCCTCAACGAGTGGTCACTTGAATACTACTGTGGGTGGTACTTATTTCTTTGGATTTGCGACAACGAAATTCTCAAACCTATATAAAAACACAAACTACTTTAAAATTAATCACCCTGACCCATCAAAGAGTGATAAGTTTTTGTGGCATAGTAATGTAGAAGCACCTACTGAGGGAGACACTCTTTATAAATATCAAATAACTACTTGTAATGGATTTGCGGAGATTGAATTACCAAGTTATTTTAAGCATCTAAATAGATGTCCTCAAGTATGGGTTACACCAAATGATTCTTTTGGTAGTGCTTATGGAGTAATTGACCAAGATTTATCAAAAGTTACATTTTGTAGCGATACTGATGGTAATTATTCAGCACTCATTTTAGCAACAAGAAAAGATTGCCACGCAGTACAAAGTTGGTGTGGTGTTGAAAGATATAATCCAATAATGATTGAAGTAAGATAGTATGCCATATAGTAATATAACCATCACCACAAATACTAAATTAGATTATAAGGCTAATGATTTTATATCCTTAACTTATGATGCTAATACGACTATTTATGGTAGGGTTGTATCATATAATGCTTCTAATGGCTCTCTAGTTTTAACTCCTTATTCATTTAATGGTGCTAATGGCTCTTATAGCTCTTGGGAATCCCAAATGGTTGGGATGTATGGAAGCTCAGGCAACTCAGGTAGCTCCGCTTCTAGTGGTAGCGCAGGTACAAGTGCATTGAGTCATACTTCAGGAACATCAGGCTCTTCAGCAAGCTCAGGGACTAGTGGCTTGTCTTCAGCAAACTCAACATCAGGTAGCTCAGGAAGCTCAGGAACTTCAGCTCTAACTGGTAGCTCAGGAGTTTCAGGTAACTCAGGCTCTTCAGGACAAAATGGAAATCAAGGCACATCAGGTGCTTCTACTACTTCAGGAAGTAATGGAACAAGTGGTGTTTCAGGAGGGTCAGGCTCATCAGGTCAAAATGGGGCTAGAGGAAGTAACGGAACTAATGGAGGAAATGGAGTAAGTGGACTTGGAGGAAATAGTGGTCAATCAGGCTCAAATGGGGCAAATGGAAGCTCAGGAAGCTCAGGAACTAGTGGAACAAGTGGGTCTAGCGGAAACGCAGGCTCAAATGGAACAAGTGGGGGGAATGGTGTAGGTGGTGGCTCAGGGGTATCAAGCACTTCAGGTAGTTCAGGAACGAGTGGGGTAAGTGGTCAATCAGGAGCTAGAGGTAGTAATGGCTCAAACGCAGTTAATGGAAATAATGGCTCTTCAGGAAATAGTGGTACTTCTCAGACTTCAGGAAGCTCAGGAACGAGTGCAAGCTCAGGAACGAGTGGGTCTATTGGCTCTTCAGGAACTTCAGGAAGCTCAGGAGGCTCAGGAACGAGTGGGTCGTCAGCGACTTCAGGAACGAGGGGAACAAATGGTAGCTCAGGGGTGTCAGGTACATCTACTGGGTCAGGAACAAGTGGGTCTTCAGGAACTTCAGCAACTTCAGGCTCAAGTGGAACTTCAGGGTCAAATGGAGTAGCAGGAGGGTCAGGGACATCAGGGTCTTCAGGAACTAGCGGAACATCAGGAAGCTCAGGAGTATCAGGGGTGTCAGGGGTTTCTTCTACTTCAGGAAGCTCAGGAACGAATGGAACATCAGGGTCTAGTGGTGCAAATGGTGCAAGTGGGGTTTCAGGAACGAGTGGTAGCTCAGGAGTAAGTGGAACATCAAGAGCTTCAGGTGTATCAGGAGGGTCAGGGGTTAGTGGGACATCAGGCTCAAGTGGTGTATCAGGACTTTCAAGAAGTAGTGGAGTTTCAGGAGGGTCAGGAGTTTCAGGAACGAGTGGGTCTTCAGGAACATCAGGGTCTAATGGTGTCTCAGGAGTGTCAGGAGTAAGCGGAACTTCAGGTAGCTCAGGAACATCAGGGTCTAGTGGTGCTAAAGGTGCTAATGGAACTTCAGGAAGCTCAGGCTCTAGTGGAACGAGTGGTAGCTCAGGAGTTAATGGAGGCGCAGGTGCAAGTGGAGGTAGTGGAACTTCAGGGTCAAGTGGTGTTGGTGCTGCCGCTATAATGGTATACGATTCAACTGGGACTAACAACACACATCTGAGAGGTGGTGGAAATTGTACTTATTATGGTGGATATAATGTAATTGCATCAGGTTGTAACAATTGTATTTATTATGGATGTGCCAATGTTTTTATAGGGGGTTGTCAAAACCATGCTTGGTGTGGTACTTGTCTTTCATATTACAATGTAGTTAGTGGAGGATTTAATGCTAATGCTGACTTTATGGTCGCATTCTCTGCCAATCTCACTGGCTATAATAGCACTGTGGCAGGAAGGTATAATGGTGCACTTGGAGGTAAGGATGTAGACCTTAACTATGGTAATTACACTTCTTCATTTAACTATGTTTATGGAGGATGTAATCAGCATACTAATGGATATTACCATGTAGGTATTGTGGCAGGGTCTTATTTAAATAACTATGGTAACTACCAAGTTTGTACGAATGTAATTACCAAAGTGGGTGGGTCATTTGTAATTAAGCATCCTGACCCTACAAAGCACGATACACATGAGCTTTATCACAATTTCGTAGAATCTCCAACGGAAGGTGATAATTTATATCGTTATGAGATAAAAGCTACAAATTGCTCCGCAACGCTTCAATTACCTGATTACTTCAAATTTTTAAATAAAAATCCACAAGTAAAAGTTGCTCCTAAAAATCATTTTGGAAATGGTTATGGAATTGTAGATGAAAACTTATCTTGTGTAACCTTTACGACTAGTCAGGATGGTGATTATAATGTATTAGTAATTGGTACAAGAAAAGATGAAAAAGCCATAGAGAATTGGAAAGGTGTAGAGAGATTGAAATACGACCCACATCCAAAAGTTGTAGGTATCGTAAATTAACATGAAACAAAAAATAAACATAAAAAGTAATGAATATTATTGTCTCTATTCAAGGGGGAATTGGTAAATCCGTTTTCTCTACTGCGTTTTTAAAAGCTACACGAAAGCAATATCCTAACGCAAATATAATTGTACTAACAGGTTATCCTGAAGTATTCTCAAATAGCCCCATAGTAGATATGGTCTTTAGTCATGGGCAAGAGACCTATTTTTATCAGAAATACATAGAGAATCAAGAGGTACTCATCTTTGCTAATGAGCCATATTTGGTTACTGAGCATATTCAACAAAAAGAGCACATAATTCAGAGTCTTTGTAGGATGAATCAAGTCCCATATAATGGAGAAGTGCCTGAGATATATATTAATGAGAGGGAATTTCAGTTTTACCACAACAAGTATCAGACTGATAAGCCTATCATGATATTACAAACAAATGGAGGTGGTCAGCAAGATATTAAATATAGTTGGGCAAGAGATATGCCAAGAAATGTGGCAAACGCAGTAATTGAAGAATTTAAGTCTCAGTACACTATTTTTCACATAAGAAGAGAAGACCAAATTTCATATAATCATGTGACCCCTATTCATGAGAGCTTCAAGGGTATTGCTTGTTTGATTGCAAGAAGTGATAAAAGGGTGTTGATTGATAGTTTTTGTCAGCATACCGCCCTTGCACTTGGGAAAAAATCCACTGTGCTTTGGATTGTTAATAACCCAAGAGTATTTGGATATTCTTTACATGATAATATTTTAGCAAACCCTGAAAATGGTAAGGGTGACCTTAAATTCTCATTGTTTTCCAAATACACTATCACTGGGATGCTTAATGAATTTCCCTACCTGAGTGAGAATGATATTTTTGATGTAGACAAGATTATTCAGTCAATAAAAAATCAGTAGAATATCCCATAGGGAGTTACAAGAGCATCAATAATTCCGTTTCTTAAATGGTTAAAGGCATCTTGAGGCTTGTCTACGATAGGCTCGTTATGTACATTAAATGAGGTGTTAACTAGTATTCCGACCCCAGTGTGCGATTTATACATTTTTAGTACATCATGGAATAATTTGTTTGAATTTTCAGTCACTATCTGAATCCTCGCAGTCTTGTCTTTTGGGTGTACCACAGTTGGTATTTTATCCCTCCACACCTCCTTCGTATCAACTAGCAAAGTCATAAATTGAGCACTATATTTGGACTTCTTGATATCAAAAACAAAATCAACATCTTCTTCTAAAATGGCAGGTGCGAATGGCATATAATCATTCCTTTGCAACTTGTCATTAAGTATTTTGTAAGTCTCTTCATGAGTGCAATCACAAATAATACTACGATTGCCAAGTGCTCTTGCTCCATGCTCGCTTTTCCCCTGATAAAGCCCAATAATTTGTTTATCTAGAAGTAATTTAGCCACAAAATCCAAGTCCAAATCCTTTCTATTAAAGTCACTACCTGCGTTTAAAATCTCTTCCCTAGAGAAATTATTACCTAAATACATTGGTATTCTAAAAGGCTTTAATTCAGGTTTTAACTTTTTCAAAACTCCCAACGCACAACCAAATGAAAGACCTTCGTCACCCATAGGGGGTAGCACAAACAATTCCTCTACCCAATCAAGCTCATTAATCTTTTTATTTAGTTTAACATTCGCAAATATTCCTCCTGAAAGTGCTAGCTTTTTACAATGTGGAAATTTCTGATGGTTATTGTTTATAAGCTCAATTACCCTCTCTTCAAATATCATTTGTCCCACATGAGCCATATCTTCTATTGCCCCTTTATTTTTCCAATACTTTGAGCCTACATACTCAAAATATTTCCGATAAAGCTCAAGATAAACTCCACCTGATTCTATATGATGAATGTCAGGGTCAGTCCTTAGTCCTTGTATTTTTATCACATCTTTCCAAGCATGGTACAAGTCACCCCAAAATTGCCCATGACCTGATAGACCCACGACTTTACCTTCGTCTTTTAGCCTTTTGAATCCTAAGATTTCAGTCAGAGCTGAATAAAAATGTCCAAGCGATTTATAGTCTAGTGTAATCCCATGTTTATAAATAAGCTCTCCTTGTGTGCCAATGTATGTTTTTGAGCTATAACCGTTTGCCCCTGAAGCATCCGCACAAAAAATAAGTGTGTCCTCTTCAAATCCTGATAAATAGTAGGAAAGTGTAGCGTGACTATCGTGATGGTCAATTCTTATGAATTTATCTTCAGGTAAATCAAAATCAGCTATGGTTTTCATAACTATTTTGATAACATCGTATGGCAAAAATGAAGTGAAAAAATCAACATCCTGAAGCACTAATCCATGCCTATTTATCAATGTCCAAACGCTATCGTATGGGTATCTTTCAAAATTGTTTTCAAAATCAACATAAGGCTTTACCCTATTGATTCTCTCCTCTTCAATAACCCCAATAATCTTATCGCCTATCATGTAAGTTGCTCCGCAAGAGTGAGCACCAGCAGTTAGACCAAGAATCTTATAATCCTTCATTTTCAGAAATTATTTTAATTACTTTTTCAGAGGAAATTAATTTGTGACATTCAAATTTTCTTGGGGTATGCTCATGCTCAGGACACCAATTCCAATCCCCTTTATTGAATCTGAATTTAGGGTCATTCCAACATCCATGACAAATACTCTCATCATAAATTCTAATTGTATTGGAAGTAAATTCATGGTCTTTTTGAGTAAAATTGGATATCATGTATACCTTTTTTCTCAAAGCCCAAGAAAGCCAAGATAATCCACTAGAAAGCCCTATAAAAAAGCTACTATGGTGGATTACATTCATGGTATTAGGCAAGGATTTATCTTCAAGAGGGGTCAAATTCTGATATTTAGTCTCCTCATTTGATATTTCTAATACCTTGTAGCCTTTGCTAACCAAAAAGTCAATTAGCTCTTGCCAATAATCCCAAAGTTTACAACCTGAAGTGGAAATAGTAGATATACATACATATTTACCCTCAATAGGACTTTCTTTTGTTGGGGAGAAGTCAATTATTGGGCAAATCTCTCTATGTGGTAAATGAAGAATATTGGATGCGGATTGCTGAAGTGGTATCAAAATAGGATTTATTGGCTCTTTGTGCTCTTCCCAATACCAACCAATCTCAAACATTCCTATAAGATTTTCTACCCTCTCGCCCCTTCCAACAAATTCTAATTCAGGGTACGCTTTCTCAAAAAGGAAGTTTTTAAATGTTGAAACAATAACCTTGCAACTATAATGTTTTGAGAATTCAAGGCAGTATGGAATCCATGCAATCGTATCTCCAAGAGCTTTACTCTCAAATGAGATAAACACCCTTTTACCCTTAATCTCGTCTAAAAAGTTAATTTGCTTAATTGTCCTACCCTCAAAACTTACAATAATTGCCAAGTCGGAGAGGTACTTCCTTGTCAGCCTTACCCATCCATTAATACCAATTTTGGCTTGGTAAAGACTTTCCTTAGATTGCCTATCAATAATCTTTACATCGTACTCACGATTTTTTCCTTCATCACTTGTAATTTGAAAAAAAAGCCCATTTACATGGTGTAAATTATACTTAATCATTTTTTATGGTTTCGTTGTATACTTTGAAATAATCACTTCTAATCCTTTCTGAGCTGAAGTTTTGAAATTTAGATACTGCCACATACATCTTCTCAAGCTCACTAAGTACATGAATCCAATCGTATTTCTCACGAACCTGAAGCATAGAATTTCTAATTTGAAAATAGTCTCTCATTGTATCTTGAATACCACGAATGACACTTTCAGTATTGATGTCAATTATCAATTGTAATCCAAATATTGGTTTAGAGCCTTTGTATGTACCAACGATAGGCAAGCAACAAGAGGCTGCCTCACAAAGCGTTAAGTTAGGATGACCATATTCCAAATTGGATGGGTGCAAGAAAATGTGGTGGTCTTGGAATATTTTTAATTTCTCACTCTCAGGAGGGTTAGTGTCAATAATAGTGAGCCTTTCATACTCTAAAAGGTCTTTGTGTATCTCAAAGAATTTTGTGTTGGCATCAGCCCCTACAATTGTTATAGGAAGACCTAGAGCCTTCGCTGCTTCAATACCAAATCTGAATCCTTTTCTATCCGCACCATAATCGCCTGCCACACCATTATTCGCACACATCAACAACTTAAATTCGTCTACATAATCAATACTAGATGGAGTATAAAATTCAGTGTCAGCACCATGAGAGAGGTAAAACAATTTATCAGTATCGTCAAAGTAGTCTACAACATACTCAGCAGGAGCAAGCGAAAATATTGAGCCTTTAATTGCCTCAAGTTGTTGCTTATAATTCCAACTATTCTTGCCATAATGATACGAATGATGGTCATGAGTTGAATATACATAGGGTATGCCCCTTTTCTGAGCCTCTATGCAGAGGTTAGCCACATGAATATGTATGAAGTCATAGTCCTCAGCCTTTACTTCGTTTAGATATTTTACATCTACTTCGTGACCTAGCTTTCTTAGATTTTTTGAATATTCATCCGTTATCAACTCAGTAGCCCCCCACCCTCTGACACCAGTAGGTAGGATTGGCATATTGCTACTTATTACTTGACAAATTCTCATAAAATTATTTTTCTTGTAAATCTTTTAAAAACTTCTTCTCAGCTAAAGCATTTTCGCCAAGTTGTGCTTTATACATAATAACCTTTGTCATTACATCTATTGTAAACAATTTATTCTCTTCATTGACTTCTTCATTCCCAAGATTTGGGTTTTCTCTGACCTTTTTAGCCAAGACATCCAAATGCTTGTTCAATCTTTTTAATTCTTGACGAATCTTAAATCTCAGGTAGACTTTTTTAAAGTAATTCATAGGAATTTTTTTTCTTGTTTATCAATTAATGAATATCCATCCGCTTGGGTAGTCAATCTTTTTTTGACTATCCCCATTTTGTATGGGCTTTTTTTGAAGATTGTGTTGAAATAGATATCAGCAGCATCCCATTTATGTAATCTCAGGTTTTCCTTCAACCATTTTTTCACAAACTTTGGAAACATAATTGATTGAATTCCAATTAAGTGATTTGTGATAAATAGTAAATCCTGATTGGGTATCTCTTGTATGACTGGCGATTGAAGCCATCCATGCTCTAAAGTATGAGTATCTCCAAAGCTGAAAAATCCAATATTATTCTCCTCGCATAGAGTTGCTGCCTTGAATGCTGAGTTGCAAAAATCCTGAGCTGATACTTCCAATATGCAATCTCCTTCGCATACGATTAAGAAGTCACAATCCTCAAATTCATTGACTATTGCGTTTTTGAAAGATTCGTAGCATCCGTAGTGGGCTGGTGTAAGTGCCGTTCCGAGTTTATGTATAGTATCGGAATCAAACAACTCAAGGGAGACACATTGAGGTCTGAGGCAATTGTACTTTGGTGGTAAATCTTGATAGGGCTGATTGGTGTGGAGGATATATTCAATTCCATACTTTTCAACTTCTCGCAAAGATTCCCTACTTTTTCTCTCCCTTTCATCATTCAATGTCGTTTGAATATGTACTAGCTTAATTTTAGGCTTTTTATTTAGCCATTTGAAGAAGCCAGTGTGCTTATATTTTTCAATGTTTTGTGAATTTAATAAATATTTTTCAGATTTATAAATGGTGTCCCCATCATGAAATTCCAACTCTATTTCAATAGGAGTGCCATTGTATTTAAACTCCTTTTTGAATTCCCTTGATTTACTAATTTGGAATCTTGTATTGTAGAATTCATTTCCCCCTTCCTTCATTACAATATTTACCTTCCTATCGTCTACATTGTAAGTGTAGAAATATAGCATATAGGAGTTTTCCTCTTTCTCTATTGGTAATATTGAATAATATTCTGAATTTGAAGCAACACCAAGACCACTATGGATTAATAATGTCTCCTGAGAATTATGAATCAAATTGACTTGACCCATAACATTCTTCAGTTTTTTAATTAAATAGTCTTCTAAAAAGTTTTGACATCCTACCAATTCACAAGCCCTATTGTACTCCTCTGAATTTCTAACATCGTCAAAGGTATTCAGGAAGAAGTCTATATCGTAAAACATACCATTGGTCTGAATCCCTTTTCCGAAGGGGGTATTTAAACTACCCAAATATGCTTTACAATTTGTATTTATTTGATTGAAGCCATGCTCAATAGTGGGAATATCTTTTTCGTCTAAGATTACATCGTAGGTAGAGTAAAAAAGTGATTTAAACCCTAGTGATTTAGCAAACTTAGCGGAGGTAAACATATTCACTAACACAGTGAGTGATTGGTTACTATATTTAAGACCATTGATGTTTACTTCAACATGAAAATCATTCGTATTGCGATAAAATCTCGTATAGTATGAGTGATGACATAGCGGATTTTCGGAGTCAAATATGTAATAATCCACCATTCTTTGAATATCGTCATCCACAGGATAATGTGATATGAGTAATATCTTCCTACCAAGTGGCTTTAAGCTCTCTATCGTTTCTTTTGTGAGTTGTACACGACTCTTTAAATTAGGGTATGTGCCAATTATAATAAGCTCTTCATTATTTTGGGATTGCTTGGCATTGGTCAACTCAAGCACCTTTTTTGCATCTTCGTCAATATTGCCACTCAAATAATTCATATTTTTGATATCGTTATACCTATTCAAGTACACATCAAGATTGTACATTAGCTTTGGCAAATCTTCGTATTCTAGGGCTTCTTTGATTACAATTGGATTCAATTCCTTGTTGCCCCTATCTCCCTTAGAAGGGAAAAGAAATAGGTCGCAAGCATTTAAAAACACTTCAGTATCTGACCTCTCTCCCCAAATAACGCAATTTTTAAGCCTATCATTACCCTCTTTCCATTCCATCAAGGGTTTCCAATAAGATTCAAAATTGTCAGCCTGATTGCCCAAGAAGTGAAATTTAATCTTGTAGTCAGCTAATTTCTCACATAGCTCAAAGGCATATTTTTGATTTTTGCGTGGTGTAAATAAGCCAATTATTACTATGTGTTTATAGGAGCTATCTAATCCAAGTTGCTTCCTACAACGAGCCTTTTCTTGCCTTTTAATATCCACTGGGTACTCAATAATCTCAAATGGCACGCTAAGGTGTTTATATTTAAGAGCATTGTATGGACTAACAAATATGAATTTGTCAGGCATGAATCTCTTATGAGCAGGATTAAAGCTACTATCGTGAGTGGTCTCTAAAATCGTGTATGGTCTATCCTTTCTATACACCCAATCAGATAATTCTCCTGACATAAACATCTCAGGGAATTCCTCCATAGATATAATATCAGGCTTCCATTCATTTATGATATTTATTAATTCTTCAGTTTTGTTTTCTCCTAAAGATTTGAAGTTTTCGTTACCAACAAGGTCAATAATCCGATTTCGTTGCACAACAAACTTCCACGCTACAAAAGCGTGCTCTACTACCATAATCTGAAAATCCTTTACAAGTAATTTTACTTTATTGGCAGTAACTTGTGGAGCACCACCTGTGCTCAAATGTGGAGTAATTACTAGTAACTTTTTCATTTATTGTATTTGAAATAATCAAAAAACCAATGATATCTCTGAAATATCCATTCGCAAACACCTTCACCTAAAACACTCTTAGCATCTGATACTTGTAAATCAAGCTGATTTCTGATTGTGTGGTCAGTCATAGCATACAATGTATCGTCTTCATGCGTTAATTGTGGGATATTGTCAAAATTGTGATTGAAATGAGGTAATTCTAAATAATTATATACCCTAGCCATTTCAGTTTCAGGTCGTAAACATAAATCCTCATATTTAATGAATAAAAACTTGTGGCTATGACCCATTTGTAATATTGATTCAAGCCTATCTAATGCAATACCAACTGGGGGTGTAGCTGCGAAAAAATCCATCCTCTTGCTAATCGTAGAATTTCTCATTGTAATCCAATCAACTAATCCGTTGTCTAACTCAGGATTTTTTCTATAAAGTTTTTCCATGCTAGTAAATACATCCCTTAAATCTCTTACTAAGCAAATCATTTTTGGTGGGTATGGTAAAAACTTCTCAATCCAATCAATATAAAAACCCCACGACCTTCCTTTATCTAAAAAATACTTTTTATCAGTTATCGCATCCGCATAGGAATGTATTGCACCATTACAAAAAGCTAAAAAAGCCTTACTCATTAATTCTTTTTCCATACTAGTCCTATATTCAGGGACTTCTGAGAAATTCTTTCTTGCACCAAAAAGTAATTCCATTAATCCGCTTGTAGGAGTAACATAGAAGTCAGGATTCTGACCCATCAAATTTTGAAATAGTGTAGAGCCTGCTCTTGGTAAGCTACTCTGAAAAAAAATCTTCTCAGGCATATTCTTGTATTTTATTTATTATTTGGTCAACACTTGGATGGCATTCAAATGTTTTCTTATTCTCTAAGCATCGTATAAGTGGTGGCACACCCTGAATATTCCCCCATTCTTTTACTCCATATTTCATATTTGAGCCACATTCAAGAGCACACTCTCCTCTCACATAAGAGTATTTATAATCCTGAGAGCCATTCCGATATGGGATTCTAAATTCAGGAATTATTGAAGAGCCTAAGTGAATTATATTAGTATCAGTAGTGCCTGCCAAATGTAGCAATCCGCTATCCATCGTAATAAAACAATGTGCGTTATTTATAATATGCCAACAATCTGATATTGAGGTTTTATTCATAAGGTTAATCCCTTTCTCAATTTCAAAATTGAATACTGGCTTTTCCACATTAAAAAATCCTTTCTCCGAAGAGTCTTTTCCTATTGATACAACACTAAATCCAAGCTCATTTAATTTGGCAGTTAAATTCATCCAATTAATTGCTGACCAAGTGCGTGTAGCCCAAGTAGTAACTGGGTGTATCACCACATATT
>JACCDP011229654.1_pt1 | contig 28841 bp, 19 predicted proteins | sample 7445841 | NCBI WGS metagenome assembly JACCDP01 (sample SAMN15323441, study PRJNA562643) | freshwater metagenome | isolation source: river surface water | place: USA:Blue River Watershed | collected 2017-08-17 | reverse complement strand
TTGATACAAAATCGTCAAAATCTTAGGTAGCGATAGCGAAGCGCTGCTGCAAGCAGTTCGCCAATCTCAAATCCCCAAATGACCATTTTTCGTTGTGTGACAGTTTAGGGTGCGGAAGGTGGGTTATAAATAAACGGTTTTAGCTTTATTCAGCAAACCCCAATTAAATCCTGTAAATCCTTAAATCCTCTAAATCCTGATTCAGACAAAAAAGAATTAAAGGAGAAACAGGATAAAGTGGTTAAATCCTCTAAATCCTGATTCAGACGAATTACACAGAACTTAATTGTTTTTCCGCTACTTTGGCTTCTGGACTATCAGCTTCCGATGGTGGGACTAATTGCCAGAATTTAGGTAAGTATGCTTCCCAATTAGCAATAATTTCCTGTGCCTTGGGTGAACCAGTTTTCCGGGCATGGGTTTGAATTAACTCATACAATTGTTTTGCACCTGCGTCACTCACAACCCGTTGCACTTTAACAATCGCATGATTGACAAAATCAGGGAAATTACCGACTTCATCGAAGAAATAAGCTAAACCGCCTGTCATACCTGCGCCCACGTTGCGGCCAGCTTTACCCAGAACGACAATGACACCACCCGTCATATATTCACAGCAGTGATCACCAGCCCCTTCAATGACGGCTGTTCCTTTGGAGTTCCGCACCGCAAACCGTTCTCCAGCCAAACCATTAGCAAATAACGCCCCACCAGTAGCACCATAAAGGCAAGTATTCCCGACAATTACGTTTTGGGCTGGGTTGTAGGTGGCATTGGTTGGGGGCTTAATAATAATCTCCCCACCGTTCATACCTTTGCCTACATAGTCGTTAGCTTCACCAACTAGGGTAAGGGTGACACCATCGAGGTTAAATGCACCGAAGCTTTGCCCTACACTACCGTGGAAATTGAGGTTAATTTGACCTTTAAAGCCGTCATCACCGTATTTATCAGCGATCGCTCCAGTTAACCTTGCACCGACTGTTCTATCGGTGTTTACAACCGGGAGGGTTTTACTAACTGTGCCGTGATTGCCAATTGCAGCTTGAATATCTGCATCAGCCAGTAGTTGATCATCTAAAACAGATCCGTTACTGTGTACTTCTTCGTGTACTAACCAACTACGATCAACCTTTGCATCTGGTAACTTAGTTAAACAATCTAACTTCAAATTCTGGGTTTTATTCAAGTTGATATCGGAACGCACTGTTAACAAGTCAGCCCGGCCAATGACTTCTGATAAAGAACGATATCCCAATTTTGCCAACAGACTCCGCACCTCTTCCGCAATGAAGTAGAAGAAGTTAACAACGTGTTCAGGAATCCCAGTAAAGCGTTTCCGCAGTTCCTCCTTCTGAGAAGCTACACCCACAGGACAGTTATTAGTGTGGCAAATCCGCGCCATAATGCAGCCTTCCGCAATCATAGCTATCGAACCGAAGCCGAACTCCTCCGCCCCCATTAACGCCCCAATTAGGACATCCCAGCCGCTTTTGAGACCACCATCTACCCGCAAGATGACGCGATCGCGCAACCTGTTTTCCATCAATACTCGATGTACTTCTGTTAAACCCAATTCCCAGGGACTACCCGCGTGTTTAATAGAAGAAAGCGGTGATGCGCCAGTACCGCCATCATGTCCCGAAATTTGGATAATATCGGCGTTAGCCTTAGCTACACCCGCCGCAATTGTCCCAATCCCAATTTCTGCGACTAATTTCACCGAAACTTGAGCTTTAGGGTTAATTTGGTGCAGGTCAAAAATTAACTGGGCTAAGTCTTCAATGGAGTAAATATCATGGTGGGGTGGTGGGGAAATCAAGGTGACACCGGGCTTAGAACGGCGCAACATGGCAATATAGGGGCTTACCTTGGGTCCAGGTAGTTGTCCACCTTCTCCTGGTTTTGCACCTTGGGCAATTTTGATTTCTAGTTGTTGGGCTGTAGCTAAGTATTGGGGAGTAACGCCGAACCGTCCTGAGGCAATTTGTCTGATGGCACTTGCAGCCGTATCACCATTCCGTAACCCATGGAGATGGGGGAGAGTGGGAGATTTACCGTTAGTATCTACATCTCTCAAAATATTGTAACGAACGGGATCTTCGCCACCTTCACCAGAGTTAGACCTACCACCAATGCGATTCATAGCGATCGCTAAGGTTTCATGGGCTTCCCGTGATAACGCTCCTAAAGACATCCCACCCGTACAGAACCGCTTCACAATATCACTAACTGATTCTACCTCTTCTAGAGGAATTGACAAGCGCTCGCTTTGGAAGTCTAACAAATCACGCAACGCCGTCACAGGGCGATCTTGCAGATGTTTTTTGTAAACTTCATAATGGTCATACTGCTTGCCTTTTACCGCCTTATGTAGTGCCTTAGCCAATTCTGGGCTATTCATGTGGTATTCACCACCAGGACGGTATTGAACAAAACCTAAGTTTTCCAACTTTTTCGCCGTCAATTCGGGGAAAGCCTTACTGTGGAAAGATAACACCTCTTGTGCTAACTCACTCACACTTAAACCATAAATGCGGGAAGTTGTTCCCCTAAAACCTAACTTTAGTAAATCAGGACCAATACCAATGGCTTCAAATATCTGTGCCGCTTGGTAACTCGAAAGCAGAGAAATACCCATCTTCGACAGGATTTTCAGTAATCCCGATTCTACAGCTTTGCGATAATTTTCTTTAGATTCTCCTAAAGTCAGTGTGGCGATTTTACCCCTTTCCATAAACTGTTGGGTTTTGGGTTCAAACCACCAAGCAGTGACAGTATCTAAGGCCATGTAAGGACAAACTGCCCCCGCACCATAACCCAGCAAACAAGCAAAATGATGGGTACTCCAACATTGGGCAGTATCCACAATTAAAGATGTTTTCATCCGCAAACCTTCGCGGATTAAATGATGGTGAACCGCACCAATGGCCAATAAGGGGGGAATATAAGTATATTCCGCCGCAATACCCGTACCTGTTCTGTCACTTAATATTAAAACTTTCGCCCCAGCCCGCACGGATTCAACCGCTTGTTTTTGCAAAGCTTCCACAGCTATCTTTAAACCATCTGGTCCTGTAGCTATAGGGAACAAAGTTGACAATTCAGCCGTTGCAAATCCTGACAGCTTAATAGCTTCTAACTCTGATTGGATAAGTACAGGGGATTCTAACTTGAGTCTGCGGGCGTATTCTGGTTTAGGTTCTAATAAATTCCCCTTTTCACCCAACTCTACAGTTAAAGACATCACCAGCTTTTCCCGTAATGGGTCAATGGCTGGGTTAGTAACCTGGGCAAAGCGCTGTTTAAAATAGTCATACAGCAAATGGGGTTTTTCTGACAGCACAGCCAAAGGAATATCATCCCCCATACAGAAAGTTGCTTCTGCACCGGTACTAGCCATGGGATGAATCACCATTTCTACATCTTCTATGGTGTAACCAAAGGCTATTTGCTGCTGTAATAACAGTTGTGTATCAATTTTATCAGGAGGTGGTGATAAATGTCCATTGCCATGACTGTGGCTATGGTGTCCATTACCGTTACCATTACCATTAACTACTGACTGTTCTTTAACTAAGTTACTCAATTCTAGGCGATGTTGTTGCAACCATTCCCCATAAGGATGTTGTTTAGCAATGCGTTGTTTAATCTCCCAATTCTTCAAAATTTCTTGGGTGTTTAAGTCCACCGCAATCATTTGTCCTGGTCCAAGTCTGCCTTTTTCGAGAATATTCTCTTCTGGGAAGTCTACTACTCCAGCTTCAGAGGCCACGACAATATAATCATCTTTGGTAATCACATACCGCGCAGGTCTTAACCCATTCCGGTCTAATGTCGCCCCTACCTTCTTCCCATCGCTAAATACTAACAGCGCTGGACCATCCCATGCTTCTTGCAGACCACTGTAATATTCATAAAAATCTACAATTTCTGGATATTCAGCCAAGGAAGGTTGGTTTTTATAAGCTTCGGGAACCATCATCATTAACCCTTCTAGGGGGCTGCGTCCCGAACGCACCAACAACTCTAGTACATTATCTAATGTAGCAGAGTCACTATTATCAGCATTTACCACTGGTTTGAGTTCCTCAAACCGATCTTCCCAAATCGGATGACCAAGGGTAGCTTCCCGTGCCATCATCCAATTAATATTCCCTAGCAGGGTGTTAATTTCCCCGTTGTGACCTAATAACCGCATGGGTTGGGCTAAAGGCCATTTCGGCATCGTATTGGTACTAAAACGGCGATGATATACCGCAAATGCCACTTTAAAGGCCGGATTTTTTAAATCTTGGTAAAAATCCCCCAATACGGCGGAACGCACCATGCCTTTATACACAATTGTCCGGCTAGACAAGGAACATATATAGAAATCTGCGGAAATTTTTCTACCCGCTTGCATAATTCGACGACGGGCAATATACAATTCTCTTTCTAGTTCATCGCCGCTTTTATCAGCACAAGAAATGATAACTTGTGCTATTTGGGGCTGATTTTCTTTAGCCTGTACCCCTAATACTTCTGGATGTACTGGAACTACTCGCCACCCCAGTATAGTCAATTTTTCTTCTGCTGCTACTTGTGCAAATGCCGTCTTAGCACTTTCGGCAGCTATGGGATCCTGGGGAAAAAATATCATCCCCACTGCCATATTACCTAAGTTAGAGAAGTCAATTTTACCAGCGTTTTCCCATGCTAATAATTCCCAAGGAATAGCGGTTAATATTCCTGCACCATCACCAGAATCTTGGTCAGCGCTACAACCACCTCTATGTTCTAAGCAAGTTAAAGCAGTTAAAGCTTTTTCTAAAATTTCATGGCTGGCAATATTTTGACGATGGGTAATAAACCCAACCCCACAAGCGTCTCTTTCTTCTACTAACCACCTTTGACCGGGGTATGTCTCTTGAGAATTTATATCGGAAGTTTGCTGACCCTGATTCAATGATTGATGACTCATACTCTATTCCTGAAATTTTGAGGTACGGATGTTGCTATTGCTCCTGGAGGAAAATATCTCAATTATGGCTAATGCCACACTGATACTATCGGCACTGGGTAAAAATACATAATTACTAAAATTTAGGGATAAGAATTTTAGCCTTAGCTTGACATTTAGCCAAAGCTGTGTTACCAATGCCTATCTATTTTCTATTTGTTTATGCACTGTTGAAAAAAACTATAACAGGTAGCAGGTGACAGTGAATAATTTTACCAATGACTAAGGAGAAGCGATTATATTATTTTACACAATTGTTGCCAGTATTTTTAGCATCATAATTGTTGACTTCTCTTGAGAAGAGATAAAAACCCAATATAGATAATATCACGATTATTTCTAAAAAAGATCATTATTTTTTCAATTTGCGGATAAATTTTTGTATGGCTAATGGGTTAGCCTGACGTTTAGCATGATCACTTTACCAAATTTATGAAATTGTTAAATCCTGTGTTACCGCTACTGTCAACAGCACTGTATTTTACTGCTACCTATGGGGTATTTGCTCAAAATATGCCCAAGTTACCCACACCCTTAACAGCGATGACTGTAAGCCAAGCTGCATCCACAGGGAGCGGAGGTAATCAAATTATTCTGAATGGACGCACTTTACCAGGAGCATGGTTACAGTCAACAGCAACCTCGATGGGAGTACGAACTTATCTCAGCGATGGCGCAATTAAGCAATTTGTCGGTATAGATTTACTTAATAGTAACAATCCTCATCAACAACCGATACAATGGTTTTCTAGCTCAACATATCCCCTAATTTTAAATACTGACTTGAGGGGAGGATATCGCTATTTAGATGTTACTCAATTAGCAATGAAACAGGGTTGGCAAATTCAAGCTAATGGTAAGAGCTTAATAATTTCTACTCCCCCATCCCAACTGAAAAATATTCGTTTGGGTAAACAACCACAAGGAGATAGAGTTGTTCTAGATTTAGATATACCAACTCCTTGGCAGATTAGACAAGAGTTACCAGTCAAAAAAGTTGTTGATCCTGACGAAATTACCCCTAAATCTACCACACCACCCAATCGAGAATGGACTGTCACCTTAGATGGTATTGCTGATCCGGCTTTAATCCAACGGTATAACCCCCAACCGCCCATACCACTAAATCCTCAATCACTAATTCAAAAAGTGGCAGTGGTGAATAATCAAACCATTATCCGTCTTAGTGTTCCCTTTGGGCTATCAGTCCAAGCTAGCACCATTCCCCAACCTAATCGCCTAGTTTTGGATATTCGTCCTGATGCTTTACGAGAGAGAACTATTGCCTGGGCGCAGGGATTACAATGGCGACAAGAGTGGGTAACTTTAGGCACAGACCGCTTTCCTGTAGTTTGGTTGGACATCAACCCCCGCAGTGTGGGATTAAGTATTAAACCCATAGTGACTAACCCACAAACCGTCATGGGTATTGCCCCTTTATTACAGACTGCTCAAAATTACTTAGCTGTAGCCGCTATTAATGGTGGTTATTTTAACCGCAATAATAAATTACCTTTAGGGGCAATTCGTCGGGATAATGAATGGATATCAGGACCAATTCTCAACCGAGGAGCGATCGCTTGGAATAATAACGGACAATTTTATTTTGGCCGTCTCACACTCACAGAAACTCTAGTTACCAATAATCAGCGTTTACCCATACTCTTACTCAATAGTGGCTATGTGCAAAGCGGTATAGCTCGTTATACTCCAACCTGGGGAAATACTTATACACCCCTAACTGATAATGAAACTATAGTGGTTGTGCAAAACAATCAAGTAATAAATCAGTTACTAGGGGGTAAAAGCGGTATAACTCCTATTCCCATACCCGAAAACGGTTATCTTCTAATTTTCCGTAATCAAACCCCACAGTTGCCCATAGGAACAAAAGTTAATCTTACCAGCACTACTACCACTCCCGAATTTAGTCGTTATCCCCATATTATTGGTGCGGGGCCTCTATTGGTAGAAAATCGGCAAATAGTTCTTGATGGTCTAGGAGAAAAATTCAACCCGGCTTTTATGAAAGGTCAAGCAGTTCGCAGCAGTATTTGTACTACTTCTACAGGTAATTTAATGATTGCTGCTGTACATAATCGTGCTGGTGGTGGTGGTCCAACTCTAGAGGAACAAGCAAAATTAATGCAGGCGATGGGTTGTATTCATGCCTTAAATTTAGATGGTGGTAGTTCTACAAGTCTTTATTTGGGTGGTCAATTACTTGACCGTTCCCCCAATACTGCGGCGCGTGTTCATAATGGTATTGGGATTTTTCTAGAATCTATAACAGAAGGCACTGGTTCGACTCCCTTAGACTCCCTTAGACTCCCTTAGACTCCCTTAGACTCCCTTCGACTCCCTTCGACTCCGCTCAGGGCAAGCCGCTCAGGGCAAGCCGCTTAGGGCAAGTCACTCAGGGGAAGTCGCTCACCAACCAGGGCAGGGGGCAGGAGGTAAAGCCTTCTAAAAATAAAAGTTAGTCACAAAAATAACAACTCCCGTTAAATCAGATTTTTGGATTTCTCAATTTTGAAGTTGACAACAAGAAATCTTTTTTTTTGATAAAGACTTTGTGTAGAAACATGAGTTTAAGCAAGAAATATTAACGATTGATGATGAGTTTTGTTATCTTGATCAAGGTGGCTCAATCTCGCCCCACTGGCATTAATTTTTAAGACTAAAAACGGGTTTTTTTATGTCTCTTCATGAGGTAACTATGGCTAAATTATCCGAAACTCTGCCAACTCCCACCCTGACGCTACAACCTACAATTAATGCTAAAACTGCTGCGGCTAGTGAATTACGCCCTTGGGGTTCTTTTACCGTCTTGGAAGAAGGACGGGGATATAAAATTAAACGCATTGAAGTTAAACCCGGCCATCGGCTGAGTTTACAAATGCACCATCACCGTAGTGAACACTGGATTGTTGTCTCTGGTACAGCTAAGGTAGTTTGTGGCGATAGCGAAATCTTATTAAGCAATAATCAATCAACCTATGTTCCCCAATGTACAACTCATCGCTTAGAAAATCCAGGTGTTATTCCCTTAGTTTTGATTGAAGTTCAAAATGGTGAATATTTGGGAGAAGATGATATTATTCGCTATCAAGATGACTATGCCCGTTCGGAAAAATAAGCAGAGGAGCAAGGGAGCAGCGGTATGGCTAACGCCACGCTTCACTCACCAACTGGGAGCAAAGGAGAAAATTTTTCCTACTGACAACTGACAACTGACTAATAAAAAAATTCCATGATTCATTTGAGTTCAGCCGCCATTCAGGAAATCGAACGCTTAAAAGCTAAACAACCAACATATATTTTATTTCGCTTGCGAGTCAAATCAGGGGGTTGTGCTGATTTGTTTTATGATCTGGCTTTTGATACAACAGTACAATCTCAGGATCAGGTACTAGAGTTACATGATATTCATGTAGTTATAGACTCTCAAAGCCTAAATTACATCAATGGCTTGTCAATAGATTATTCAGAAGACTTAATGGGTGGTGCTTTTCGCTTTCATAACCCCCAGGCAATATCTACCTGTAGTTGTGGCAATTCTTTTTCTATTGGTTAGCGGTCAGTTGTCAGTTGTTATTTAAAATCTTCTCCGCTGCTCCCCTGCTCCCTGTCTCTTACCTATTCCCTTCTAAAATAAATGATTGACAGAAAATCAGAAAAAAAGATATAATCAGGATTTGTTAAAACTTAGATTATAAAGCAGCTTCACGCGCTGTAACTCATGCCAACTATACAGCAGTTAATACGTAGTGAGCGCGAACTAGCGCGTCAGAAAACCAAGTCCCCTGCTCTGAAACAATGTCCTCAACGCCGGGGCGTATGTACCAGAGTATATACAACTACACCTAAAAAGCCGAACTCAGCCCTCCGTAAGGTAGCGAGAGTCAGACTTACATCTGGATTTGAAGTCACAGCTTACATCCCAGGTATCGGTCATAACTTACAAGAACATTCCGTAGTTATGATTCGTGGTGGTCGGGTCAAAGACTTGCCCGGAGTTAGATATCACATCATCCGTGGCACATTAGATACAGCCGGAGTTAAAGACCGGAAACAAGGGCGTTCCAAATATGGAACTAAACGCCAAAAAGCAGGTAAAAAATAGGTAGGTGGCGGTTAATCGCACCAATTACGATTAATCGTCCTGCCTAAGCCTGGATAAATCAAAAACCAGCAGTAACGAATTTTTTTAAGAAATCAAACTGTATCTGGCATAAAAACAAGTTGCATGAGTGTGGAGAGGATAATCTTGTAAACGATAACAGCACTTTAATTTAAATTTTAAAGTTGATAACGTTGTCGTCTTCTGTGTCTGGTAGCAGATAAATAAGTGAGTTAATTCAGCCTCCCTGCAACTGATAGCGATAGCGCGGCGTAAGCCATAGAAAAAAACTCAGGAAAAATCAGTGGATAATTCAACCGCTTTTAGTTTCCAGTGTTCTGATAGCATATAATTTCGTGTCCAAATTCCGTATTCAAGGATGAAGTATGTCTCGTCGTGGTGTTAGTCAAAGGCGCTCAGTGCCGCCTGACTCAGTGTATAACAGCCGTTTGATCAGTATGATGATGCGACGGATAATGCGTCATGGCAAGAAATCACTTGCTGCAAGAATAGTTTATGACGCTTTGAAAACAATTGAAGAGCGCACAGGATCTAGTCCTTTAGAAACCTTTGAAAGAGCAGTACGTAACGCTACACCACTGGTAGAAGTAAAAGCTCGGCGTGTAGGTGGAGCGACTTATCAAGTTCCCATGGAAGTACGTTCAGATCGTGGTACTACTTTAGCATTGCGTTGGTTAGTACAATATTCTCGCCAGCGTCCTGGCAGAACTATGGCTGCTAGACTGGCTAATGAACTAATGGACGCTGCAAATGAAACTGGCAGTGCTATTCGTAAGCGCGAAGAAACGCACCGGATGGCGGAAGCAAACAAAGCATTTGCACACTATCGTTACTAGGTAGAAAAGCGATATATGGTCTTATTGTGTGCAGTATATCGTAGAATTTATGGCTAATGCCCAACCAAGGCAACAGCCCAGCTACGCTAAGAAAAATACGGTTTTCCGTAGGAGTATAGAATCTTAACAAAGATTAATATACAAGATATCATGAGGCGACAACGATAGGAGGTAACTGTGGCACGCACGAACCCGCTAGAGAAAGTACGCAATATCGGTATTGCGGCGCATATAGATGCGGGAAAAACAACGACAACAGAGAGAATATTATTTTACTCTGGGATAATTCATAAAATTGGTGAAGTTCACGAAGGAACTGCTGTCACAGACTGGATGGATCAAGAACGGGAGCGGGGAATTACCATCACCGCTGCTGCTATTAGTACCAGTTGGAAAGATCATCAAATTAACATTATTGATACTCCAGGTCACGTAGACTTCACAATTGAAGTTGAACGTTCCATGCGAGTGTTAGACGGCGTAATTGCTGTATTTTGTTCCGTAGGTGGTGTACAACCACAATCAGAAACAGTATGGCGACAAGCAGATCGCTATAAAGTGCCTCGGATTGCTTTTATTAACAAGATGGATCGCACGGGCGCGAACTTCTATAGAGTTCATGAGCAAATGCGCGATCGCTTGCGTGCCAATGCTATTGCCATCCAATTGCCCATCGGTAGCGAAACCGAATTTAAAGGCATTGTTGACTTGGTGCGGATGTGTGCATATATGTACACCAACGACCAGGGAACTGATATTCAGGAAACAGCAATTCCTGAAGACTTACAAGAACAGGCAGAAGAGTATCGGACAAAGCTGGTAGAAGCAGTAGCCGAAACAGAAGATGCTCTGATGACAAAATACTTCGATGGTGAAGAACTGACAGAAGCGGAAATCCGTTCTGCCTTACGAAAAGGGACAATTGCAGGTACAATTGTACCCGTGCTTTGCGGTTCAGCCTTTAAGAATAAAGGTGTGCAATTGATGTTGGATGCAGTGATAGATTACCTGCCAGCACCAACAGAAGTACCACCCATTCAAGGTACACTCCTCAACGGTGATACCGTGGAACGTCATGCTGATGATAACGAACCATTATCAGCTTTGGCATTTAAGATTATGGCCGATCCTTACGGTCGTCTGACCTTCGTTCGTGTTTATTCTGGTGTGCTGAAGAAAGGTAGTTACGTTCTTAATGCCAGCAAGAATAAAAAAGAACGGATTTCTCGGTTAGTGCTGATGAAAGCAGATGACAGACAAGACGTAGATGAATTACGGGCAGGTGATTTAGGAGCAGCATTGGGATTGAAAGACACCTTGACAGGTGATACCCTTTGTGATGAAACAGCCCCAGTAATTCTAGAATCCTTATTTATTCCTGAGCCTGTTATCTCGGTAGCGGTTGAACCCAAAACCAAGAATGATATGGATAAGCTCTCCAAAGCACTACAATCTCTGAGTGAGGAAGATCCTACGTTCCGCGTGAGCGTAGATCCAGAAACTAATCAAACAGTGATTGCTGGTATGGGAGAATTACACCTAGAAATTCTAGTAGACCGGATGTTACGGGAATTTAAGGTAGAAGCTAACGTGGGTGCGCCACAGGTAGCCTACCGAGAAACAATTCGCAAAGCTGTTACTAGAATAGAAGGTAAATTTATCCGCCAAAGTGGTGGTAAAGGTCAATATGGTCACGTAGTCATTGACCTAGAACCAGGAGAAGTAGGCACTGGATTTGAATTCGTCTCCAAAATAGTTGGTGGTACAGTACCCAAAGAGTACGTTGGTCCAGCAGAACAGGGAATGAAAGAATGTTGTGAATCTGGTGTTGTTGCTGGATATCCACTCATTGATGTTAAGGCCACTTTGGTAGACGGTTCTTACCATGATGTAGACTCTTCAGAAATGGCTTTTAAAATCGCTGGCTCAATGGCAATGAAAGAGGCTGTATCGAAAGCTTCACCTGTCATCCTAGAGCCGATGATGAAAGTTGAAGTTGAAGTACCAGAAGACTTTATGGGGACTGTGATGGGCGATTTAATCTCCCGTCGAGGACAGATTGAAAGCCAAAGCACTGAACAAGGACTGGCTAAGGTGGCATCGAAAGTTCCACTGGCAACCATGTTTGGTTATGCTACTGATATCCGGTCAAAAACCCAAGGTCGGGGTATCTTTACGATGGAGTTTAGTCACTACGAAGAAGTACCTCGGAGTGTAGCTGAAACTATCATTGCCAAAAGTAAAGGGAACGCTTAATTAAAAAAGGAAACGAGTATACATGGCACGCGCAAAGTTTGAAAGAACTAAACCTCACGTTAATATCGGTACTGTTGGCCACGTTGACCACGGCAAAACTACTTTAACAGCAGCTATTACAATGACCTTGGCTGCTATGGGTCAAGCTGTAGCTAAAGGCTACGACCAAATTGATAATGCACCTGAAGAAAAAGCACGGGGTATTACAATCAATACGGCTCACGTAGAGTACGAAACTCAAAACCGTCACTATGCTCACGTGGATTGTCCAGGACACGCTGACTATGTGAAGAACATGATCACTGGTGCGGCACAAATGGATGGAGGTATCTTGGTAGTTGCGGCTACGGATGGTCCTATGCCCCAAACCCGTGAACACATCCTCTTGGCAAAACAAGTAGGTGTTCCCAGTCTTGTAGTCTTCTTGAACAAAGAAGATATGATGGATGACCCAGAATTGCTGGAATTAGTAGAACTAGAATTGAGAGAACTACTCAGCAGCTACGATTTCCCTGGTGATGATATTCCCATTATCAAAGGTTCAGGTCTGAAGGCTCTGGAAGCAATGACCGCTAATCCTAAAACTCAGCGTGGTGAAAATGAGTGGGTAGACAAAATCTATGCACTGATGGATGCTGTAGATGCTTCTATTCCTACTCCTGAGCGGGATGTAGACAAACCATTCTTGATGGCTGTAGAAGACGTATTCTCAATCACAGGTCGTGGTACAGTTGCTACTGGTCGGATTGAACGCGGTATTGTGAAAGTCGGTGATAACGTAGAGTTGGTAGGTATCAGAGATACTCGCGCTACTACCGTAACTGGAATTGAGATGTTCAAGAAGAGTCTCGATGAAGGTCAAGCTGGGGATAACGCAGGTGTATTACTGCGGGGTATCCAAAAAGCTGATATTGAACGGGGTATGGTAATTGCTAAACCCAAATCAATTACTCCTCACACTCAATTTGAAGGGGAAGTATACGTACTCAAAGAGTCAGAAGGTGGTCGTAAGACTCCATTTTTCTCTGGATACCGTCCTCAGTTTTATGTGCGGACAACTGATGTAACTGGAACTATTACCGCTTTCACTTCCGATGATGGTGCTGCGGCAGAAATGGTGATGCCCGGTGACCGGATCAAGATGACAGTGGAATTAATTAACCCCATTGCGATTGAACAAGGTATGCGCTTCGCTATTCGTGAAGGTGGACGTACTATTGGTGCGGGTGTTGTCTCCAAAATCTTGAAATAACACTCACCTTTTTGCTCTATTAAAAAAGGAGCGGAGATGAATCATAAAATCTCTGCTCCTTTCTATTCCCATAAACAATTTTAAATTTTGGATTTGGGGTGACATTTTAACATCTAAAATCTAAAATCTAAAATCTAAAATTTACCGAACCTGGAAAACTAAAGATGGCAACTCTACAGCAGCAGAAGATTAGAATTCGTTTAAAGGCATTTGATAGACGGTTATTGGATACATCTTGCGAGAAGATTGTAGATACTGCTAACCGAACCAACGCTACAGCTATAGGACCGATTCCTTTACCTACAAAACGTAAGATATATTGTGTACTGCGATCGCCTCACGTGGACAAGGATTCCCGTGAACATTTTGAAACCCGCACCCATCGTCGGATCATTGACATTTATCAGCCTTCTTCTAAAACTATTGATGCACTCATGAAGCTAGATTTGCCCTCTGGTGTAGATATTGAAGTCAAATTGTAAATTTGTTATTCATCAGTGGTCATTGATCATTTGACAACTGATAACTGACGATTAGCTCTGAGAAAATTTATCTCAGGGCTTTTTCTTAGTCATAAAACATAATGATAAAATATAAACAAAGTATGGGGAAATTAGGGAAAAATATATTTTAAGAATACAATTTATACTCAAATAACCATGACATCTTCTTCTAAAATTGCAGTTCGTGAACTACCTCTGTTTCCATTGCCTGAAGTAGTTCTATTTCCTACCAGACCATTGCCCCTGCATATCTTTGAATTTCGCTACAGAATCATGATGAACACGATTTTGCAAAGCGATCGCCGATTTGGAGTATTAATGATCGATCCCGTGAAAGGGACAATTGCTAACGTGGGTTGCTGTGCGGAAATTCTTCATTATCAAAGATTACCTGATGACAGGATGAAAATGTTAACTCTAGGACAACAAAGATTTCGCGTTTTAGAGTATATCAGGGAAAAACCTTATCGTGTCGGTTTGGTAGAATGGATTGAAGATCAACCTCCATCCAGAGATTTGCGTCCTTTAGCATCGGAAGTAGAACAACTATTAGGTGATGTCGTGCGGCTTTCGGCTAAGTTAACAGAGCAGGAGATTGAATTACCAGAGGATTTACCAGATTTACCTACAGAATTATCTTATTGGGTGGCTAGTAATCTCTATGGTGTAGCACCAGAACAGCAAGCATTACTGGAAATACAGGATACTGTGGCTCGTTTAGAACGAGAGGTGGAAATTCTCACTTCTACTCGTAATCATTTAGCAGCACGTTCTGTCCTCAAAGATACGTTTAATGAGATGCAATAATTTTATGCTATTGGCCAAGGCCAAAGTTGGCGATCGCCCTTTCTCATCGGATTCTGGGCGATCCCATGATTAGCACTTAGGTACAATGAACCCAGCAGGAAACGAATAAAATATAGTTAAAGATGGTTTCCGAGAGTTTTTGATTAGAGTCAACAGGGGACAATCAAAGATTAAGATAGATAGAACACTCTTATCCAGATTCCATTTATGTCTGACTTCCAAAAATCCTTAATTTATCCCACCATTAGCCGCAGTAATCAAGTAGACGAATATCATGGAACTATAGTTGCAGATCCTTACCGAGTTTTAGAAGATCCAGATACAGAAGAAACAAAAGCTTGGATAGAAGGACAAAATGAAGTTACCTTTACCTACTTAAACGAAATTCCCGCCAGAGAAGACATTAAACAGCGTCTTACCAAGCTTTGGGATTATGAAAAATATGGAACACCATTTAAGGAAGGTGATAATTACTTTTATTTCAAAAATGATGGACTGCAAAATCAAAGTGTTCTCTACACTCTCCCCACATTAGATAAACAACCAAGAGTATTACTTGATCCTAACAAACTTTCAGAAGATGGTACAGTTGCCCTTTCAGGAATTGCTATTAGTGAAAATGGTCAACTTTTAGCCTATGGTTTATCTAGTTCTGGTTCAGATTGGCAAGAATGGAAAGTTAGAGATATTACTACAGGTGCAGATTTACAAGATCATTTACAGTGGATTAAATTTTCTGGTGCTTCTTGGACTCATGATCATCAAGGTTTTTTCTATAGTCGTTATGATGAACCCAATGAAAAAACTAAATTAGAAGATGTTAATTATTACCAAAAGTTATATTATCATCAAATTGGTACACCCCAATCTGAGGATATTTTAATTTACCATCGTCCTGAGCAAAAAGAATGGGGATTTGGTGGTAGTGTCACCGAAGATGGTAAATATTTGATTATTTCTGTATGGCTAGGAACGGACTCAAAAAACTTAGTTTTTTATAAGGATTTAACAAATCCCCAGAGTGAAGTTATTGAACTAATTAACAAATTTGAAGCTGATTATAGCTTTATTGGTAATGATAATAATGTTTTTTATTTTCGCACAGATTTGAATGCACCAAAAGGTAAAGTCATTGCCATTGATATTCAAAATCATACATCAGAAGATTGGACAGAAATTATTCCCCAGGTTGTAGAAACATTAGAAAGTGTCAGCATTTTAAATAATCAATTTGTAGCTGATTATTTACAAGATGCCCACAGCCAAATAAAAATATTCGATCTGCAAGGTGATTTAATTAGAGAAGTAGAATTACCTGGTATTGGTTCGGCCAGTGGTTTTAGTGGTAAGCGTCATGATACAGAAACATTTTATAGTTTCACCAGCTTTACTACACCAGGAACTATTTACCGTTATGACATGAAAACTGGTAAAAGTGAAATTTTTCGTCAGCCGCAAGTAGATTTTAATGCTGATGATTATGAAACAAAACAGATTTTTTACACCAGTAAAGATGGGACTAAATTACCCATGTTTATTACCCATAAAAAAGGGATAAAATTAGATGGCAATAATCCCACTTACTTATATGGATATGGTGGTTTTAATATCTCCTTAACACCAAGTTTTTCCGTGAGTTTATTAATTTGGCTGGAAATGGGTGGAGTCTATGCTGTGCCTAATTTGCGGGGTGGTGGTGAATATGGAGAAGAATGGCATCAAGGGGGGATGAAAGAGAAAAAACAAAATGTTTTTGATGATTTTATTACTGCGGCTGAATGGTTAATTACTAATAAATATACTCAACCTGTAAAATTAGCTATTGGTGGTGGTAGTAATGGCGGTTTATTAGTAGGTGCGTGCATGACACAACGTCCAGATTTATTTGGTGCTGCTTTACCTGCTGTGGGTGTTTTAGATATGTTGCGTTTCCATAAATTTACCATTGGTTGGGCGTGGGTTCCTGAATATGGTTCGGCGGAAAATGCAGAAGATTTCCCTATTTTGTCTGCTTATTCTCCTTTGCATAATCTCAAACCAGGAACAGCTTATCCTGCTACTTTAATTACTACCGCAGATCATGATGATCGCGTTGTTCCTGCCCATAGTTTTAAATTTGCCGCCGCTTTGCAAGCTGCCCATAGTGGTGATGCACCTGTTTTGATTAGAATTGAAACTAAAGCCGGACATGGTGCAGGTAAACCAACGACAAAAATTATTGAAGAAGCAGCAGATAAATGGGGTTTTTTAGTCAGAGTTTTGGGAATTTCTAATTCAATACCATCCAAGTAAGAACTTATTATTCTCTTTTCTCTATGACTCTGTGGTTTGTTTTCAAAAAGAGTTTTGGGATTAACTGTATTGATTTCTAAATTCCCTTGTAAGAATAGAGATTTTTCTGCCTCTTGTCCCTTGCCTTCTACTATAAATCTGCTAATTGTAATAAATCTAATCCTTGGGTAAAAATATCATCAATGGGTAACATTTCCCCCTCGTGAGTCATAAATTTATGATCTTTTGTAGCGCGAATAATTACCCCATTTTCTAATAAGTATTCATAGACTTCTTGTTGTCCTCGATCATGCCATTGGGCAATAGATTGAGTATAAAGTATGCCATTACTATCAACTGTATACACCCGACATTGAATTTGTTTTTCGACAATTTCCCCAATCTCTAAAAACCCATATTCAACGGTTAAAATTTCTGTCTCATAACTTAAGCAATATTCAGCAAACTTCAACATATCCCCAAATAAATGTTCAGCAACTTGGGGTTTTACACCGTTTTTCGCAGAACCATCAATAAAATTTTGCTTTTGTTTCTCCATTTCTGCTACTTTCTTTTTACCCATAGCGCGACGGAGTAAATCAGCTTGTCCTAAGCTATAACCAGCCATATCTTGAGCAATTTTCATAATTTGCTCTTGATACACCATGATGCCGTAGGTTTCATTTAAGATGGGTTGTAAAATTTGACTATCATATTCAATTTCTTCTCGTCCATGTTTACGATTAATAAATTTAGGAATTAATCCTGCATCTAATGGACCAGGGCGATAAAGTGCGAGAATGGAAGAAATATCTTCAATATTGGAAGGTTTTAAATCTCGGACTATCTGTTTCATCCCGGAAGATTCTAATTGAAATATACCTTCTAAATCACCTGCTTCTAATAATGAATAAGCTTTAGCAACATCTTTAGGTAAATTGGTATGTTCACCCTTAGCTAAGATTTTTTGTGCTTTTCTTTCCTGACCTGTAATTTCATCTGGGTCAACTAGATAGCCTTTACTTTGTTCAATTAAATCAATGGTTTTTTGAATTAGGGTTAAGTTCCGCAAACCCAAAAAGTCCATTTTCAATAATCCCAATGATTCTAAATCTTCCATGAAATATTGGGTAATTACAGAACCATCATTATTACGTTGCAAAGGAACAAGTTCATCTAATGGTTCTGCGGAAATCACGACACCAGCAGCATGAACACCAAAGGTTTTGTTAGTACCTTCAATTCGCATGGCCATATCAATCCAGTGCCGTACATGAGGTTCATTATCATATTTGACTTTAAATTCTGGTTCGGGGGTTTCATCAGAAATCATCACTTTTAATTTTGTCGGTTTACCCCGAACTACAGGAATCATTTTCGCCATTTTGTCAGATTCACCATAGGGAATATCTAATACTCTGGCGACATCTTTTAATACTGCTTTCGAGGTGAGACGGTTAAAAGTGATAATTTGGGCAACTCGATCAACACCGTATTTTTGAGTAACATAATCAATCACTTGATCTCGTTTATCAATGCAGAAATCTGTATCAATATCAGGCATTGATTTCCGTTCAGGATTGAGAAATCTTTCAAAAAGTAAGCCATGATGTACGGGGTCAATATTCGTAATTTTCATGGCATAGGCGACTAAAGAACCAGCCGCAGATCCCCGTCCTGGACCGACAGGAATATTATGATCTCGCGCAAATTTGATGTAGTCCCACACTACTAAAAAGTAGGTAGAAAATCCCATCTGTTGAATCATTTTTAATTCATATTCCAATCTTTCTTTATAGACTGGATCTACCTCGTTGCGAGATTTGCGATTTAATCTTTCTAAAAGTCCTTGCCATGCAACTTCTTCTGCATAGGTGTCGGCGGTATGTCCTGAAGGGATGGTAGGGGTAGGAATTTGGGGATCACCCATGATGTGATAGGGTTCAACTTTATCAGCTATTTCTTCTGTTGTCGCTATGGCTTCAGCAATGATATCATCGGGTAAATGATCACGGAATAGTTGCTGCATTTCTTCAGCAGATTTGAGATATTCTGTCCCAGAATACCGCATCCGATTATCTTCACTAATGAGTTTACCTGTTTGAATACATAATAAGGCATCGTGAGATTCAACATCAAAACAGGAAATAAAATGGGAGTCATTGGTAGCGATAAATTTAATACCTAATTCTTTGGCAATTTTGACAATTTCCACATTCACAATTCTATCTTCTTGTGAACCATGATCTTGTATTTCTAAATAGAAATCTTCGCCAAATACTTCTTGATACCATTTAGCGATTTTTCTAGCTGCATCGGGCCTATTACTAAGAATTGCTTGGGGAATTTCTCCACCTAAACAAGCACTGGTGATAATTAAACCTTCACGGTATTGTTTGAGTAAATCTTTATTAATACAAGGACGGGAAAAAATACCTTTACCTTGCACACCTTGGAGATGGGAAATTGTGGTAATTTTAACTAAATTTTTATAACCTTTGGTATTTTTAGCTAAGACAACTTGATGATATTTGGGACGACGTTCTTGTTTTTCAATATCACCATTAATAATATACATTTCATTGCCAATGATTGGCTTAATCGTCTTACTACGGCAGATTTTAATCAGTTCAACTGCACCATACATGACACCATGATCTGTAAGGGCGATCGCTTTCATTCCCAGTGCGATCGCTCGATCTACTAACTCTGGTAGTTGACTAGCACCATCAAGCAAACTGTAATCACTATGAATATGTAACGGCACAAAAGACATAGGAGACTTTAATAAAGTAAGAGAATCTTCAATATATCAGTTTTCACGTCAGCACTTTCAGCACCAGGAATAAGTCTTAATGTAATGATTTTAACATCATTTTTAGCATCTGCTTGACATTTTCATAGTATTATTGTACTATATAAATAGTCAGAGTAATCAAGAGATAAACTAATTTGCCAACTTAACAGGACTGGAAGATTCGTAGGGTGTGTCAGATGTCAAAAACTTGGTTATTTACATGATTTATGCTGTCTGACGCACCCTACAAGTAGATCCCCGACTTCTTTTATTTATTATTTCCACAAATTATCAATTGATGTCAGGAATCGGGGATCTTATCGCTTACTTAAATCCTTACATTTTATACATATTCAATTGCAACCATCAATTGCAGATGGAAGGGGTTTATCATGTCACAAATAAATCACAAAATTTCCTTGTTAGAATTGATCGGAATTTTATCTCAATATCGGGATCATATCATTTTGAATTTACACAAATTAAGGGAAGATTACCATAGAACTGGTATTAAAAGAGTCCGAGGTGTGAGAGATACCAATGGCGATTTGATTAGTCCTTGGTTAAAAACAGAAGATATTTATCCTAGTGATTTTGTGCAAATGGGTGTATTTGCTATAAATCGCAGGACTGCAACTATTAATATGTTGATTAAGCGGAAAGTAAAGTTAGTCAAATCTGAAGATCAGACACCGATGATTGAGGTAGCGGGCTTACTCACAACCGATTTAGATAACTTCAATAATTATACCATTGTTAAAGATGGAAAAGTCAATATTTCTACTTTAAATATTAAAATTAGCAACAAGAAAGTATTTGATTTATTGCAATCTAAAGGGGTAATTATTGCCGATAAATTTGATTTTCGTTCCGAGTACACAATTCAGTTAGACAATTTACCATTAGTTCCTGCTAATAGCAATTTTGCTAGTGTGGATGGCTTATTTACTCAATTAGCAGAATTCAAAGTTGTTACCAGTATTTTAGCCGCTTATTTACGCCATCAATCTGATGTATTTGTCAGTAATCAAATTGAGGAATTAAAACAGCATTATTTGTCAAAAAACCTCTACCTAAATTTTCCGACAACTCCAGAATATACAGAGAGTATTGATACGCATATCAGTTATAAAATTGATTTTGGTAGTCATGATATTCTGAATTTGGGTAAATTATATTCTGCTAACCAATTTCTAGCAAGGAGATATGAAGTTTACGACTCAGAAACCGGAGAGATTTTCACAAAACCAACTTGGGACATGATATTTAACCAAAATATTGCCGTCCGACAAAAAGCTATTTCTAGGAGAATGAAATTGACCGCAGTTGATGATTTAATGAAACCGATTTTTGACGATTTTCTTGGCATTAATATTAATGGCAAAGTTGGCGAAATTATCAACCAAGTTGGTGAACATAGTTTAGCATTGTTATTATATGCTCAACACGCAGGTAAATCTGTAAACAAAGAAGATTTAATCGCATCTATGACCACAGCTTACCAAAAATTAGCTGCTGATGTTGAGCAAATTTACCAAGCCAATATTTCTCCTATAGTATTTTATATTGGGACAACGGGACTTTTACCCAATAAAATATCAGGTAACGCAATAAACGCTGATGAGTTAGCTGCTAAATATCCTCATTTGCAGTTGTCAAAACATGAACAGGCTGGAACTTTTTTTGAAGTTGGTGATACTATTATTAGCGTCTATCCTCAAGCTGAATATCACAGTCAGAAGTCGCTAAGTTGACAAAACTATTATAAACTTTTCTCAAATTACCAGAAACTAAACCATCTAGTGAGTATATTTAGGGCTAAATTATCCAAAAAACCATGCCAAAAACTCACCATTCTCGACTTCATTTTAACAGTAGAAGAAGTATTTAACTGGTTAAAAATGAATTAGGACATCAAAAACTTAACTTATCTAGTAATTGGCGAATTACATCTCCATCTCTAGCATCAGGAACTTTGAATAGATATACTTGCAAATCTTCCGCAGCTTGGGAAAATTGTCCCAGCTGATAACATAATAGACCTCGATCTCTTACTTCTAAAATCCTCTCTGGGAATAATAACAAAATCCGTTCTACTGTACCTAAACTTCTTTCTAAATCTTGCTGTTCCAGATAAATATATTTTAAATTTGTCAACATTCTCGCCAGAAATTGCCGATTAGTGACAATAGATAAAAATTCAGGTTTTAGAGTTACTTGTTGCTGATAAATTTGAGAAAGTCTAGCTTCACAGTCTTGGGAAAACATCACCTCCCCACCATTAAAAGCATCCACAAAAATGCCCATATCTTTAATATCTGGACGAATGAGAAAATGTCCCGGCATTCCCACCCCCACCATGGAAAAATCAATCCGTTTTGCCACCTCCATGTAAACCAATGCTAAGGTAATAGGAATACCTGTTTTGCGTTCAATGACATCATTTAAAAAACTATTGTGGGGGTCATAATAATCAATTTTATTACCATGAAAACCCAATTCTTCATATAAATATTGATTAATACTTTGAATGATTCGTAAGGGATAGCGAGAAGATGGTAAACGATCCTCTAATTCCATTGCCATGGTATCAAGCGCATTTAAGTATTCTGCTGGGTCAAGATCGGGATATTCTTCCTGGGCAATATACAAAGCTGCTCTAGCTAGGTTAATATATTTGTCAGGTTGTCGAATCTCTTGGTAAAAATACTGTCGTGCTGACGAGATGTTCATAAGCAATAAGGATGAAGCGACTAAAGAAAAGAACAGAGTTTTTTGTACCTACTCCTATTTTAGAGTATTTAGGAGATTTATTAGATTTATTTCTTGTTTTCTTGTTCCTCGTTCCTAGTCTCCAGGCAATGCTATCTTAGAGGTTGTACCTCCCATATCTGTTCCCTCCCAAAACATAGGAACAAGAGAAAAGAGAATTAATATATAATGATCCTATTTGATTTGTAACCGGATTTTTTCTAACTAACCACACAGGTGTAGAGGAAGAGAAGAAGGAGTTGTTTACATCTTATTGAGGATTGCTATAGTATAATAAATATAGATTTATAATTGTGTCATTTTTATTCAAGTTCTCAAAACATGAAACTACCCGACCTAGATACTGAAACCATAGATCGAATCATCGAAATGGCTTGGGAAGATAGAACACCATTTGATGTCATAGAAAAACAATTTGGACTTTTAGAAAAACAAGTAATTGCCCTGATGAGAAGGGAAATGAAATCATCTAGTTTTCAAATGTGGAGAGAAAGAGTTACTAAACGCAAAACCAAACATTTAGAAAAAAGAGAATTTATTGCAGGGAGATTTAAATCCCAAAATCAAAGAACATAAATTTACCGAAAATATAAAATTACCTATGATTGGAATTTGGATATTAGGCGATCAACTTTCCCAACAACAATCAGCCTTAAAAAGCTGTCATCATCAAACAAATACACCTGTAATTTTCATTGAATCATTACATCATATCCAAATCAGACAATATCATTGCCAAAAATTAGTGTTAATTTGGTCAGCAATGCGCCATTTTGCAGAGGAATTAGCACAACTAAAATATACGGTCACATACAAAATAGCTACAGATTTTCAAACAGCACTACAAGAATGGATTAACATCAATCAAATTACCGAATTGCGAATAATGCTTCCCAATGATCAACCATTCAAGCAAATAATTCAAAATTTACAATTACCTTGTCCAATCACCTTAATTTCTAATAATCAATTTTTATGGAGTACAGAAGAATTCACTAATTGGGCAAAAGGTCGTAAACGCCTATTAATGGAAGATTTTTATCGAGAGGGAAGACGAAATTTTCAAATTTTAATGGAGGACAAACAACCAATTGGAGGGCAGTGGAATTTAGATAAAGAAAATCGTCACCCCCCTAAAGGTAAATTACATCCACCTCTAGCCCAATGGTTTGCACCAGACGCAATTACTCTTGATGTTATAGACAAGGTTAACTCTCTTTCTCATTTAACTTATGGAGAAATAGAACCTTTTTCTTGGGGAGTAAATCGTCAACAAGCACTTCAGGTATTAGACTGGTTTATTCAACATCGTCTATCAGATTTCGGTACTTACCAAGATGCGATGATTACCGGAGAACAGACAATGTGGCACGCATTAATTTCTCCTTATTTGAATATTGGTTTACTCCAACCATTGGAAGTAATTCAAGCTGCTGAAACTGCATATAAACAACACCAACTACCTTTAAATAGTGTGGAAGGTTTTATTCGCCAAGTATTGGGTTGGCGAGAATATATGTATAGTATCTATCATTTTGTAGATACAAAATATGCCGAAAAAAATTGGTTTCAGCACACCCAACTATTACCCGAATTTTTCTGGACGGGTGAAACAAAAATGAATTGTTTACACCAAATTATCACCCAGATAAAAAGTACGGGTTATGCTCATCATATCCAACGATTAATGGTATTGAGTAACTTTGCTTTAATTGCGGGAATTTCACCCCAAGCTGTAGAAAATTGGTTTCATGCCGTATTTATTGATGCTTATGACTGGGTGATGCAAACTAATGTAATTGGTATGGGTTTATTCGCAGACGGAGGAGTATTAGCATCTAAACCTTATGCTGCTTCTGCTAACTATATAAATAAGATGAGTGACTATTGTAAAAGTTGTGTTTATAGTCATAAAGAACGGACAGGTGAAAATGCCTGTCCATTCAATTTCTTCTATTGGGATTTTCTGGACAGACACAGAGAAAAACTGCAAACTCAAGGACGAATGAGCTTAATCTTAAAACATCTAGATAAAATGTCTTCAGAAGAATTGCAATCTATCCATCAACAGGCTGAAAACTGGTGGGATCTTCAACAGCTTTTGAGAGATTCATAGCTGCATTCAAATCCCTATCGCTTTTGATATGAAGTTAATCCGCAAAAACATGAAACAACGGATTTTCGTTTACGCACATTGTAGTGAATTTTTATATTGCATAAACAGTATGGTTTAGCATTGCTAAACCCCTACCAGATTATTGATAGTTCTTCCTCGTCTGTAAAATGGTAACAAATATAAAATCCGTTGTCAATCCCTAATACTCTCTTTTTGCGCTTTTTTTGTGAAAGTAATTTATTTTGCCATTCCAGGATTTTCACAAAATCGGGGATCTCCTCTTAATAATGAATTTAAGGCAAAGAAGGGGTCATTCAATGCTAACCTAAAAAATGATATTGCTTGATCACAGGTCTGTAAAAAGCAACTCTCAAAAATAGCTTCCATCAATTAGGCGCAGCATGGTCACCACCGCAGAAAAAACAAACATAGGTTACATTACCCAAGTCATTGGCCCCGTTGTAGACGTTAAGTTCCCTGGCGGTAAATTACCCCAAATCTACAACGCTCTGACCATCAAAGGTATTAACGAAGCTGGACAAACCCTCAGCTTGACTGTTGAAGTACAGCAATTATTGGGCGACAACCAAGTTCGCGCGGTTGCGATGAGTACAACTGATGGTTTAGTTCGTGGTTTAGAAGTTGTTGATACCGGCGCACCTATCAACGTACCCGTTGGTAAAGCCACTTTGGGTCGGATTTTCAACGTTTTAGGCGAACCAGTAGACAACCAAGGTCCCGTAAATAACACCGAGACTTTACCTATTCACCGTGACGCTCCCAAACTCACAGACTTGGAAACCAAGCCTTCTGTGTTTGAAACTGGGATTAAAGTTGTGGACTTGTTAACTCCCTATCGTCGTGGTGGCAAAATCGGTCTATTCGGCGGTGCGGGTGTTGGTAAAACCGTGATCATGATGGAGTTGATCAACAACATCGCTACCCAACACGGTGGTGTGTCTGTATTCGCTGGTGTGGGTGAACGCACACGCGAAGGTAATGACCTCTACAACGAAATGATTGAATCTGGGGTTATCAACAAAGACAACCTCAACGAATCTAAAATTGCTCTAGTTTATGGTCAAATGAACGAACCACCCGGAGCAAGAATGCGGGTTGGTTTGTCTGGTTTGACAATGGCTGAGTATTTCCGTGATGTGAACAAGCAAGACGTATTGCTGTTCGTTGATAACATTTTCCGATTTGTACAAGCTGGTTCTGAAGTATCCGCTCTCTTGGGTCGGATGCCTTCTGCGGTAGGATATCAGCCTACCCTGGGTACAGACGTAGGTGCTTTACAAGAACGGATTACTTCTACCACTGAAGGTTCTATTACTTCTATTCAAGCTGTATATGTACCTGCCGATGACTTAACCGACCCCGCACCTGCAACCACCTTTGCTCACTTAGACGGTACAACAGTATTGTCTCGTGGTTTGGCGGCTAAGGGTATCTATCCTGCGGTTGATCCTTTGGGTTCTACCTCCACCATGTTGCAACCCAACATCGTTGGTGATGAACACTACAACACTGCCCGCGCTGTACAATCAACCCTACAACGTTACAAAGAATTGCAAGACATCATTGCAATTTTGGGTTTAGATGAATTGTCTGAAGAAGACCGTCTGACTGTAGCACGCGCTCGGAAGATTGAACGGTTCTTGTCTCAACCCTTCTTCGTCGCTGAAGTATTTACCGGTTCTCCTGGTAAATATGTGAAGTTGGAAGACACCATTAAAGGATTCCAAAAAATTCTTGCTGGTGAGTTGGATGCTTTACCAGAGCAAGCTTTCTACTTGGTGGGCGATATCAACGAAGCGATCGCTAAAGCTGAAAAGCTCAAAGGCTAATAGGTAATGGGTAATGGGTAATGGGTAAGAAATTTTTCCTAATTACCAATTACCAATTACCAATTACCAATCACCTAATTACTAAGTAGAAACCAAAGAATATGACTCTGACTGTTCGTGTAATTGCCCCAGATAAGACTGTCTGGGATGCCCAAGCTGACGAAGTAATTCTCCCCAGTACCACTGGTCAGTTAGGTATTCTATCTGGACACGCACCACTGTTGACAGCGTTAGATACAGGTGTAATGCGTGTTCGTGCTAGTAAAAATACTAGTTGGCAAGCGATCGCCCTTTTGGGTGGTTTTGCAGAAGTTGATCAAGATGAAGTAACAATCTTAGTTAACGGTGCTGAACGTGGGGATGCAATTCAACTAGAAGAATCCCGCGCTGCCTTTAATGAAGCACAAAATCGTCTGAATCAAGTTAATTCAGATGATCGTCAAGCACAAATCCAAGCAACACAAGCTTATAAACGCGCCCGCGCTCGTTTTCAAGCTGCCGGTGGTTTGGTGTAAATTGCATAAAGCATCAAATATTAATGAGGGTGGGCTATTTTGTCCACCCTTATTTATTGGTATTTTAATTTCATTAGCTGTATCTTGTAGATCCCCGACTTCTTGAAGAAGCCGGGGATCTGGGATTTGTGGTGTTTATCCTTCTATAATTTTTAAGTAGTTGTGCAAAATAAATTTCATATTGAGGAAAGGTGCTACGCCACAATGACAGACAAGAGATACAGAGATTTCTCTTGTTTTCCCCAATGTGCAATTAATTTTTCTCAGGTACTTATCTCCTCTTCTGTTAGTTAATGTCTTCATAGAGGAGTCACTGAGAAGCCCACACTCACCCGAAGGGGAGTGTGTGGAGTATGTCACCAGATGGTTTGTTGTCTATGATTCTTTTGAATCAAGCTAAAGCTGAACCAAGTAATCACAATAGTCAGAATGTAGGTTTAAGTTAAGCTTTGACATTTATAAGTTCCTGATCAAACGTAATCAATTTCTCTTGTAGAATCAGTACAGGGACGCAAACGAGTGATATTGAGTCCGGGATAACTATCCAGAGTGAGTTCTAAACCCTTGGTTACACCTTGTATCTGAAGTTGCTCTTGTAAATAAAGCAAAATTACTCTAGTTCCTTGTCTTAAGATCTCAGATGGCATTAAACTCAGACTATTACCCTTTAAGTAAAGATTTTTAAGTTTTCTCAATCTGCTGATTTCAGGTGGCAGTGACTCTAAGTAATTATTGCTAATATCTAAGGTCTCTAAATTAGTAAGTTCTCCAATTTCACTAGGTAAATATCCAAGTTGATTGTTACTAACAATTAATATTCTCAAGTTAACCAACTGCCCAATTTCAGTAGGTAATATTTTCAGTCTATTTTCCCCAATATCTAGTTTTATTAGAGGATGTTCTAAAATCTTATGAATATTTTTTTGAAGATTTGGACTAGTTAGCTGTAAATCTTCAAGGTCTAATTCAGTTCCTTTATTTTTTACAATTCTACCAAAAAAATTATTGTTGATCATGAATTTATTTCTCTATTTTAGTACCTTCGCCAATTTACGGAGGTAAGTTGATAAAGCCTTTACTAATGACTCGCTGTTCTCTAAAGCAAAACAATAAGTCCTAAAAATTCCCTGAGGGTTTCTCACCAGGTATTCTTTAGCCTATTCCTTGTTGTATAGAGGCTTTGAGAGTGTAGTCTCTTGTAAAGTAACACTGATTTATGAGTTGTTTTGGACAAATTGACAAAATTTTTGTCGGCTCTCAATTTAGGAGATTTCTTGTTAAATAAAGCACTTTCCTGTGTTATAAGGTGCAATAGCAACAATTACTAAACTAGTTTTTTAAATGTTGAGGATTAATCAAGTCAAGAGCAACTGAGATGATTGTATCAACCATTGTGATTGTAGTTGGAGAAAAAGTATGTAAAAAAGATTTGAGTTGTGATCACCATAACTGTTTCTTCTAACCATAAACTTTGTTCAAGTTATCTCCTCACCAAAGTATTTAGAACTTACGCAGGAAGTAATCAAAAACCTGATGCTTTCCTAGGGGTAATTCATGAATTACACCTACTTTCGAGGTGGTTTGCGTCAGTCCTATTATAAGGGAAATGCCGAAAACCCTTGAAGATGTAGCTTCCTAAGTCAGCTACATCTGTGCTTTAGACAAGGGATGAAGGCTAGTTGCAGGATTTATCCTGCATTGACATTAATCGCGTTGCTGC
>JACCDP010118256.1_pt1 | contig 28845 bp, 34 predicted proteins | sample 7445841 | NCBI WGS metagenome assembly JACCDP01 (sample SAMN15323441, study PRJNA562643) | freshwater metagenome | isolation source: river surface water | place: USA:Blue River Watershed | collected 2017-08-17 | reverse complement strand
TTTGATACCGAACACACGCTTTGCTGCCAAGAACTCAGTGGCAGATTCGAGCAGGCCATATGGAATACCAAGGGCAGTTGCCATTAGGCGGTCGCCACCATCGGCATTTTCTAGGGTTTCCCCGTAGATGTCCGAGATACCAGTGGCAATGTTCTGACCTAGGGTTAGACCAACAGCGCCACGCTTGGCGCTACTAAGAATCTTTTGTTCCGCGCTGAGCGTATTGATTGCAGCCTGACGCAGCATGGACGCTTCTTGCTGAATGGCAAACCGTTCAGCCTGAGACTTGGCCTGTGCTGCAAGCACCGCGTCGTAAGGAATAAGGGCGCGAGAGGCTGACGGATTCTTGATCGCGGCAGCAGCGGTAATACTGGTAGCCTCTTTAAGAAGTTTAGTCTCTGCTGCGTCAAGGGCTTCACCACGCAGATACTTCTGCGCTGCAATAGTCACCCCACGCTTCCATGATTCTTTACCGACCAGTGTTGCGATTGCACCGGGGACAGCACCAATGCCGCCAGTAGTCGCTGCACCGCCTACAAAACCAATAGCGCCGGTAACAATAGACTCAACAATGTTCGGGCCTTGTTGCGCAATGTTGGCTGCAAACCAGTCAAACAAGCCACGGTCACCGCTGGTGACACCCATACCATAGTCTTGCTTGTTTCCAATATCGGTGAATTGCCGCTGGTAAATCTGGTTTTTGGCAAGGTCTTGAATCTGCTGGTCAACAACGCTTTTACCTAGGTTATCGAACCCAAGAAATTGCAGGCCGTAACCACCAAGCAACTGTATGTTGTCAGTACCAATACCCCAGTTTTTCTTAGCCAACTGCCACAGGCCGGGGTCGGCAATCTCCTTTGCGTGTTTGAGATACCCACCTAATTGGATAGGTTGCCAGTCCCCAGCAGGTAGCGGCGTCCGTGTATCAGGACGCAAATTCTTCAGAGACTCCACGATAGCGGTGTCGTTATCCGCATCAAAGGTCTGACCGTTTACAAACAGCCGGTTTGTCGAAGGGCTATATGCCACCGTAGCCGATGGAACAAACGGAGCAAACTCAGGCGTCAGCAGTTGTGATGGAACCGAGTACGCCTGTTTTGCGAAGTCAGCGGCATTAAATCCCATCCCAGCGGGCATCTTAATGTCAGGAGTTAGCCCATATGGAACTGGAACTGATGCCGGAACAGGTGGTTGCGCCATTTCTAAGACCTCATTTTTATTTCATAGTAAGCCCTGCCCTAGGAATACCCGTAGGCATGACTTTCACTGGTTCGTTAGGATACTTACCATCCTTGTCCATAGCAGGTGGGTTCGGATCAATTTGAATCATCGCGCTGCCATCGTCTGAGAGAGCATACAACATTGGGCCGTTTGGCCCCATGGCTTCTTTAAGCGCACCGAACTTACTCAGTTTCAGTCTCTCTTGAATGATCGCACTATTTTGCTTGATCTCCTCGATCCGCATACCCTTAACCATTTCTGCAAGTTCGCCCTGAGCCTTTTTCCATACATCTGCTTGGAGGTCGAACAACTTCTGCTTCATGGCATAGGTGGCTTCCATCTGCTTTGCACGGTGCGACGGCAGAATATCGCCCAAGGCTTTGTTAGCAATGTCTTCTTTGCTGTACACACCAACTGGCGTGAGTTGCCCACCAACGCTCATCCAAAGATTGACGTTGCCATCCGAGCGCGGCTGAATACGAATCTCCTGCCCGGAGAACCGTGACCACATACGCTCAAGACGAGTTGGGTTGTTGGCATTTGCTAGGTCATTGACCCCTTGGTAGGCCAAAGCAAGCGACAAGTTATTGTCGATACCGGCAAGACCTTCTTTAATAGCAAGATCATGCTGGTTGACAGTGCCAAGATAGGTCTGCTTAGCCTTAAGAATTTCACCGTCAATCAAGTCGATCTGGGTGAGCAGGTTCATAGCCGTTTCGATGTTACCGACCTTACGAGCAGCCTCCGCTTGTCCTGCCAAAAGTTGCCGACGGCTATTCAAGCGATTGTAGGAATCCTCATAACCCACATATGCGTATTCCTTAGCACGTTCGTACATCGTAATAGCGTCCTGCCGCTCCTTAACAATTCGCCCAACTTCTACATTGTGTTGGTCGGGGGTCATAGTTACCGCACGGCGAGATTGCTTGAGGGCTTCGTCTTGTACGGTTGCTGGCGCAGCAACAGCCGGTTGCCGTGTGTCTGTCAAACCTGCTACTGGTGCAGGCTGACGGTTATCCACTACAGCAGGAGCAGGAGGTTGCTGCTGTTGGTTCTGTTGAGGATTAGGTACAGTACGACCTGTGTTGTCAATCTGTACCCGCTGGCTTGTCATGCCATACAGTGTTTTGTACTGCGCCGGAGTCAGGTGCAGACCCATCTTCTCTTTAGAGACAGATGGAAACATCGTGGCTAGAGGGCCAGTGAAGTTAATCTGGTTTTGCTCAGCGACTCTTGCCAGATACTCGTTCTGTCCGGTCGTTGGGTTCTGTTGCGTACCCGGCCCTACACCAAGAATGAACGGAATACCGCCCTTTTCTTTAATCAGCGCAATTTGCTGGTCAACAAACGCTTGTTGCTGTGGGTTGTTAGGCAGACCAGTACCGACGTAAACCACTGCCCCTTTGATGTCATTCTTAGCGACATAATCTTGTAGCCGCTTGAGAACTGCTTGAGGGCTTTCTCCAGTTTTGTACGAGCCGGGGATGTTGTTGGCTTTGGCGAAACCTTCGGCAACACTATCACCAATAACGATGCGCTTAACAGTAGACGGCACAGCCTGTGCTTGTGCGTTAGCAGCAGGGATTCCATCCTGTGCTAGTTGTCTGTACTGTGCAATGTAGTTACGCGTCTCTTTAGGCAGCGTAGCAAAATTGCCGCCCTTCTTAAGCCACGCATCAACATTACCCGGCCCCCAGTTATACGCGGCAAGCGCATGTTCTTCGTTACCGTTGTAACGCTGAAGCATTGCCGCGTAGTAGTCACGCCCCATACGGCGGTTTTCCGCAGGGGAATTATCCTTTAGCGGCGCAACACCAAAGCCCGGTGATTTACCAGTGCCGGGCATGATCTGCATAAGACCTTGCGCACCCTTAGGACTAATCGCAGTAGGATCGTTACGGCTTTCAATAAACTGAATAATGTCAGCAGCACGTTCGATTTCAGGTAGCCCCGCTTGCACATCACGACGGGACTGCCGAATACCAGCCTCACGCTTAAATGAATCTACGAACCCAACAGGGTCAAGTTTTGCCAACGGCAGCGCGTTAGGGTTTTGCCTAAAGTACTCAGCGGCTTCCTTGGTATTGAACCAATCAAACGTGTTCTGAATAGCGGTGCGCTTTTCGGCTTCTTGTTTAGTATCTGTGAAGTAGCCTTTAATACTGCCAAAAACATTACCTGCTAGACCATAGTCACCACTAGCAAGTCCGCTACGGATGCCTTGTAGATACACATTGATCGCGTTCTCGTTACGCGACATGGTTGTGTCGCGCCTCCAAGCAGAAGCATTAGGGTCAATAACTTCGTACCCCGGAATACCTGCATCGACTTCACCCACACGGCTCTTACCACCGGGGATATAGTCAGGCACAGTTAAAGACGCGCTTTTACCTTGCGCGTTCTTGTACACCTGATCGCGTACAGCAGGAGGTAGTTGCCCGTTTTTGGCTTCCCACTGTTGAAGTACCTGTGTTGCAGTCGTAGGCTTCTGATCTGGGGAAACAACCGTTGTAGCATCTACCTTACCCGCAGGCGCTTCTGCTTTTGGCGCTTCAGCAGCGGGTGCGGGCGCAGGTGCGGGCGCAGGAACATTCCACTCCGGCAAATTGCCACCCTTTAGAGGGTCGTTCGCAATGACATATGGATCACTAGGTGGGGCTAATCCTGCTATTCTTTCGGTTTTTGCCGCCCCTCCTGTCATGTCCCTTGCTAGAGCATCTTGCCTTGCCTTACGCTCGTCAATGTTTCGATAATACTGGTCGATACTCGCTACATCTTGTAGCGTAGCAGTAATATCTTGAAACGCCTGCCTAGAGCCTCTAGCAGCGTAGGGAGCCGCCTTAAAAAATGTGTCAAGACCAGCCATGAGCCTCTCTCCTTAAGTCTGATAGCGGGACAAGAACGGGTAAGTAAAGTACGAAGCCGTCTGTGAAACGCCCTGTGCCGACTGTGCGCGGCTATTATCCAAATCTGCGTACATACTTGCAATCTGGCGCTGACCCTCAAGCCCTGTACGCGGAGCGTTCGGAAGCATCGAGTAACCAGTACGCACTGCTTGGTCGCGCATACCCTGACCCATGTTGTACCCTTGGTTGTAAGCAGAACCTACGTTTTGCGATAGGCCAATCATGTCACGGCGACGGTCACCGCTGAGGTCACGCAAGCCAGCCATCGGAGTATCACGGTAAGACTCTGCCAGCCTACGAGCGCCAGATATATTCGCTTGGTTAGCAGCCATCTGACCCCAGTAGTTCGGGTTGATGTTCTTGGCGTTGGCGATGTACTCCTGAGCCTCTTTGAGTTTCAATTCATAGGCGGCTTGGTCTTTACCTTCCAGTGCTTTCAGTTCTTTCTGATACTGCTCGATACGTTGCTGCTGTTCTTTACCTGCCTGAGTTGCGTACAACTGCCCAATAAGATTTGGAGTAGAAAGAACCGCCATATCAGCCAAACGCTTAGGATCAGTGAAGCGTGCAGCCAACTCACCAGTAAAGGATGTCGGAGCAGCGTTAGCGTTAAGCGTGACACCGCCTCCAGCACCGGGAAGCCTTAGACCGGGGCCACCTGTATTCATACCAGAGGTTAGGCTATAAGGTGAGGTATTGGTCTGGGTCAGTACAGCATCAGCACCGGGAACTGGAGTAGTCACCGGCGCACTAGAGGTTAATACCTGACCGGAACTATTAACGACGTTGTTGCCAGCGTAACTCATCGCCGGTTGGTTACTGCCCGATGAAAGCGTGTTACTTGCTGCACTATTAGCCTGTGGAGTAATGGTCTGGCTCTGCGCGACAGTATCCGCGTTATTAGCGACAGCAGCCGCAGTGTCGTCAACCACATTAGCACCCTGTACTACAGCGTTACCTGAACCCTGCCCATACACAGCAGAACCAGTCGGGCCGAACCAACCTGCGTTCTGTGTAGTTGCCTGACCAAAGACAGGGTTATTGGTAGAACCAAAACCACCCATACCTTGAGTAAGACCGCCACCCAAACCGCCAAACAATGCACCCTTGCGCCAGTCACCACCGGTAAGCGCCGCGCCGACACCACCAAGTACAGCACCAGTAGCAGCAGCCGCAAGCGTACCGGTTACAGCACCAGCCATGACGCTTGCACCAAATACGGCACTAGCAACATATGGTGCAACAAACGGCACTGCGATTGCGACGACGACACCTAGGACTTTGCCAAGGCCACCGCCGCCCATTTCAGATTCACCACGAATTGCCGCAGCAATCGGGTTTAGTTTTCCGGGAAACGTGTCATACGTCCCGTATGTAACAAATTCGATCTTGTCGAAAGAAAGTTGATTAGTCATTTTACGACCTCCGTTAGTTCGAGTCTCATGTGGGAATAGACCTGTTTGAAACCAAAGCGGGAAATAATCCGCTGCATTGCAGGGCTAACCCATCCATCAATTACACGCACTCCGTTCATATAAGCCCAGCCGCAGAACTGCTTCCAGAACTTATGATGGAACAGAGATAAATCCGTACCACCCAATGCAAGGATGTTCAGTGCCGGTAGTCGTGGGTACTGCACGACTTCAGCAGCCAAGGCTAGGCGAACATCCAAATTTGGATTTGTGCCGGTCTTATCATTGGTGAGGACAAACAAGAAAGCAGCACGGCTAAGCGCCATGGCTTTAATGTCGTCAATCTCTAGTTCACCGTGCATCGACTCTTTAACACAACGCTCCAACAGAGGTCTGGCGAGAGGCCAGAACCGCTCAATCATCCGGGCATCAGAAAGCATAAGAGGCTCATACTCACCTAACGGTGCGTACTGAGCCTGCTCGGATGGCTGTACTTGCATCATGCTTTTGCCTTATCTTTGTCTTTCCCGTCTTTCTTATATGACTCAAGCAGACGGTCAAAGAACTCTGTGCCCTTTGCTTCCACAACATGTTTGGGGATAACGTACTCACCGCCTGAAACACGAATAGGAATATCATCAGCGCGACCAGTACGGTCACCAGTTGGCGACCATTCTTCAGGGATGTCGCCGCCCATATTAAAACCCGGACGGAATGTGTCGTTGAATGTCTCTACGCGACCACCGTTTGCCAACATCTGTGGAGCGGGTTGCTGAGGAGACTGTCCGCCCATCATTTGTTGCGCTGCGGTTCCAGCCAACAGGATGGCGAACACGATACCTTGGTCATATTGCTGAGGTAGGTCTTGCTCCGCTGCGAGGCCACGCTGAATAGCCAGTGCGCGGAGACGAGGATACAGCGCAGGATTCTGAGCCGCAGCCATGGCAAGTTGCACTGCGGTATTCAGTTGCTCCATAGTCAACTCACCAGACTGGAGAGCCTGCATAATGACTTGCTGGATTTGCTGCACTACCTGTGGGTTTTGCTGGAGGACACGACCAATCTCGGCTTCCATATCTCCACCAGCCATCGGTGCGCCACCGCCTGTCATAGGCTGACCGCCCATCATTGGCTGACCCATTGGGCCAACTTGACCGCCATCAGCAAAGGTAGGCTGCATACGGAAGTCCAGTACAGGGTAGTTCGGATTTGACGCGACTGTACCGGTTTGCGGAGTTTGCAGGGCTGCCATGTTAATGCCACCGCCAGCGTCGCCGCCGCCACCGCCCATAAGACCTTGACCTTGCTGAGTAATCAAATTAGCAAGAGACGCCGGGAGAGCAGTAGTTGCGGGGGCTGAAGGAGCCACACCAAAGCCGGGACTACGCATACCTGCGCCCGGAGCAAATCCATTTTCCAAGCCTAGACTCTGCATCCAAGCGGCTTGACCTGATCGTTCTGACATGATCGTATCCTTTCTAGTCGTTAATTTTTCAGTTGACTAATCAGGGCGTTCAGCACATCTTTAATCAGTGCTACATCTCCGATCAGTGTTTGTACATCTACAATAAGTTTTGCATAGTCGTCCACAGAGGCTACGTTTACCCCACTTATTGTAAACCCCGCTCCGGTCGCTGTCACCTGTCTTAGGCTTAAATCTCCTATGGGCTGCACAGAAATCCGTCCAGAGGTGATTGCCTCAAATCCAGTATTACCTCGCTGTCCAGTTAGGACTTCTACGTTCTGTTTTACGTTGTTCAGAAATTGAAACTGCCACTCAGGTACTCCGACCTGAGGAACTGGGGGTAGTGATGTGAAACTCATTATGCTGTCCTCAATCCGAATGGAGTCTCACCGATATGAACCGCCCGTATACGAGCGGAGCCAGACACGGAGACCTCAAACGTATCTGATCTGTAGCCGGATGGTAGTCGGAAGATGTCCGAGGAATCTACCGTCACATCACACACCAGTTCTTTGTTCGCCCACAGTTTGAAAGTCACTGGAAACGCACCTGTGATTTCCCGTTGGTAGATAGTAAGTGGATCACCATTCACCAACATACTGTTGACAGTACCTAAGACATCTACTCTTGTAGATGTATCAGGGTCGATGTAATCAACAGGGCCATTGACTGTACCCAACTGGTTGACCAATGACCAGACTTCGGCGTTGTATGGGGCTACCGTTGCGTTGTACGCAATGATGGCGTCTGTCTCATCAGAAGGAACAGCATAGTCCGCGATAACACGAGCGGCCCCTAGGTTCAGGTAATCCTTGGTCACAATAACCTTGGACTTCCACTCCAGCGGAAGTAGCGGCTGTGCGTCGTCGTCCCATTTAGACAGTGACCCAGTGGTGTCTGAGATAAAGTAAAACGTATTGGTACGCGAGTCGTAGTAAGCCGCCGAGAATCGTACTGGCGCGGTTACGAAGAAGCCACCAACCTTATCTTCACGCTCAAAAATAAACGAACCTGCGGCATGGGACGCAAAGTATTTACCAGCGTAGAACGCTGCGACAATAGTGCTAGGGTCTAAGTCACGCCCCCATGTATCCCAGTCGTGAACCAACTTGGTTACAAGGTCGATACCTGCGGATGGGTTGTATACACCCAGACCACCGTAGGTCGGGAACACAACACCGTAGCCTAAGTTAATGATGCCCTGCTTCGAGGTGCAGGGATACGGCGCGTCAATTCTTGCGTACGACATGTTGGCAGGTGTGTTACCACTTACCAAGAACGGGTACGAGGTCGTTAAAACAAGCACCGATCCCGCGATAGGTGAGATACCTACGATGGGCGAATCAAACACTAGGCGATACCGAGTAGGCCATGCCCACGGTCTGCCCGGTTCAGAGAAACAAAGTTCGTTCCCTACAAATCCACACAAAATGTTGTTCTGAATAGGGGAGATACCCTGCAAATCAGGGTCAGGTGCGTCGTAGTTTGCGGACTCCAGCACAAGACCAAGGCCGTCCGGGTCGTAGTCATCTATGAACGTGTTGGACTCATAGTACCGCGAAGTAGAAGTTTCTGGCTCTGAAATATCCCAGTACAGCGTACCTGCGGAACAAGCAGTCTTGGCTTTATCTGAGCCGTTCTTAACATACTTGAAGGTTTTCTTGTCCACAACTTCAGTGACAATACCATCAGTAATATTGAAGGTTGTGTCCGCTACACCACCAAAAGCGATTCCGGTAATCTTCACCTTGTCGCCTACTAATAGATTATGCGGCGTGTTCAGGTATAACGTAACGGTATTAGAAGTACGTTCCGCAAACGCTACAGAGAGCGGGAACCACACGGTGCGTAGCCGGAAGTAGTCAGTTCCATTGTTGGAAGTGATTGTGCGGTAAAGTCGGAATCCAGTGATGTAGTTATTACCAGTAGGCTTAGCCGTAGGTAAATTACCTACCGTCACAACTTGACCTTCTTTAATGTAATCTGTTACCGACGGCTCTGACGGAATAGATTCTTCGCTCCATGGTGTAACCCATGTATAAATATAGTTTCTCGTAATCGTATTACCAGCAAGGTTGACACGGCCCGCAGAGTCAGAGGTAGTCGAAACAGCATCCCCTGAACTGAAGTAGGTAAACGTAGTCGAGTTTGTTACGGTAATACGTACGTTAGTCGCGTTGAAAGTTTTACCCGTAGTAGTGGTAAACCCGGACACAGTTACTACTTGACCTGTTTTTAGGTTATGCGCAGACGCCGTAATAATCGTGGCAATGTTGCCAGAGTCACGGGCATACGAAGATGTAGTAGATGTGGTGAAAGACGCGACCGAGGTAGTCGGGATAGTCTCAGGAAGTGGCAACCCTAAGTCATAGGCTGCGTTCGGATATGGCCCTGCTCCCTGAATTGCTAAATCATAGTTGGTGACCTTAGGTACACCGTCACCTGTATAGTAAATACGCTGTTCTTCTTCGTCGAGAGAAGTAGTGATGGCGACGTTTACATCCGTCAACCATGACAACCACTTAAGATCATCTGCATCATCGGGGTTGCGCATTGGATAAATGGCTTTAACCACTCCGTTGCGGCTGACGTTATCAACAATTACAGACTGGTGATACGGAATCAAATCACCAGAATAAACTTTGGCATTGGACGCAATTTGCGCCGCAGCATCAGGCAGCAACTCCGGGCTGATCTTTGGAGCCGCCCCTAGAAATTTGCTGAGTTTGATTGCTGCCATGGTTACACCAGTTCAAAATGAGGAGCGTCGATAAACGGACGCTGCCCTAGTTTACGCTTAGCATCAATGTAGGAGTTCATTGCTGCTTCCATGGTTCCGGGCCAATTACGAATGTCCGGCACAGTCCACGCGGCCCCCCAACGCACACCAACATTCTGCTCGATTGCAGCAACCTTCATAGCGTCGGCAATCTCGTCGTATAGATTCAATTCCCATGAGCCACGGTCACCCACGAAAGCCATTAGGTCAACGGCCTTACCTTCGACATGAGTACCACCAACAGCAATCTGACTTACGCCTTTGTTGTAGTACTCTAGTTGTTTTGCGGGGGTACGCAGTCCATCGACTACAGCAAAGTCAACCTTTGTTAATTCGATGGCTCGACGCACAACAGCGACAAGTTTAGGATTCACTCCTATAAGTTTGTCGTTGCTGCGCTTCGAGAGTTTGAATGTCATTTTCTACCCCATGCTGCCACAATGCGGCTACCAAACAGAAAACCAAAAGCAATATTCGCAGCCTCAATAGCAAGGGCTTGTATCTCTTTGTCTACCGGGACATATAGCGTAGAAATACCTACCGCGATCACAGTCAATGCCCCAATGTATCGAGCAGATGCTCGTAAGTCGATTACCCACTGGCTTGGAGTACCGACAGGAGTATCTAACTGAGCGAGGGCTTTAAGCCGCTCTACTTCATTCTGGTCAAGTTTGATTTGCTCATCAACCGTAGTGGGTCTGACACCACCCACAATACGAGTGATGACTTGTTTCATCCCCTCTACACCAACAGGGATAAGCGCACCAATGATTGATTCAAGTAACATGATTACTCCTTATCTTCTTTACCCTCTAACTTCTTAAACAAAAGGCCGAGAGTACGATCAATCTTATTGAAGCCTTCTTTCATATCCTGCTTCATCTCATCCATATCTTTATGGATATGCGCCATTGTTTCCTTGAAGTCATCTCGACGCACAAAATCCTCGTGCATCTTTGCGTCCATTGACCGGACATCTTTCTTCAAGTCTTGGATCGCGTCCCAGATGATCTTCAAAATCCATCCTCCGCAAAACCCAGCAATGGCTACTGCCCAGTTGAAAACCACCTGATCCATGACGCGCCCTTTCTCACTTTATTTCTTTTTCATGCACTTACCCATAGCCTTGCATTTAGCAGGAGCAGGGCAACCGGCGCATGGTTTGAAGGTTTTCGCAGGAACTTTGCCGCCTTTTTTATACCCGGCAACAGCCTTACGCTTGGCCTCGTCTTCTTGCTTACGACGCACTTCTGAGTCCGACATTAGTTTAACTGGCATGATTTTCTCCTTGAGTTAATAAACAGTCACAATACAACGCCCATTACCACCGGAGCCAGCAATGGCTGTCTCCGACCCACCGCCGCCGCCACCGGGGGTAGCGCCGTTACTTGCAACAACTGAAGCAGTCTGCCCTGCACCGCCAGACCCACCAAACAAACTTGTTCCGCCCTTAGCGCCGTCGTTGGCTACAGCACCGTTATACCCGCCGCCACCGCCACCGCCGCCCCATACTGCGTACCCACCCGCAGACTCAGAGCCAGTTAGTGCGCCGTTATTGCCGCCACCGCCGCCACCGCCACCCCAGATGGAGCGGGCATCGTTGGTAAGCCATGCTGGGCCGGACGGAAGTTCCGTGTAAACAATGCCATTGGAGCCACGAAGTTTAGACGCAGCAGTTGCGTCACCTGAAAGGGCTTCGCCGCCATGCCCACCCCCGATACCGCCTCCACGACCGGGGCCAGTATTGTCAGCAGACTTACCTGCTTCGAGTTCTCCGCCGCCACCGCCACCTGCGGAGGTGAATGTAGTCGTACCGTTTGCGGAGCCGCCGCCACCGGGGTAGCCAGTGAGGGAGACACTACCGCTAGTAAATGTAGTGGCTGTACCGGCTGTGCCCTCGACGTTATCAGTCGTGGCCCCAGAGCCGCCTTCACCAACCACGATATTGGCGGTTGAACCTAGTTCCTCAATGCCGAACCATTTCTCAACGTAGCCGCCACCGCCGCCACCGCCGCCACCGCCCGCGTTGGAGCAGCGTGCGCCGCCGCCACCTGCGCCCCATAACTGGACGCGTACTATAGAACCAGCGCCACTGGGCTTGCTCCAAGACTGCACCGCACCCGTAGTCGTGAAGTCATACTGGTTGCGCTGCACATAACCATTAGTCTCGGAAGCAGCAGTAAGTTGCCCTTTGCTATTCACTGTGATGGATACGGGTCTACCCTTACCACCGTAGTTACCCGCCGAGACACCACTGGCAGCGAGTTTTACTGCGGTGATAGACGAATCTGCGTAGTCCGCAGTCTGCATCTCTCGTACAGGTAGATCGCTGAGTAGCGCGGTAGTGACACGAAGTTCAATGCGATCCCCAAGAGAGAATGATCTTGCGGACGTACCGTCCTGCCCACGCACAACGGTAAGCGTATCAGTCGTGCGGTTGACTACCTTTACAATCTCTAGGTTATTAGAGGTGTCAAGTATGGTCGCGTAAAAATAGTTTCCTGAAGCAACCGATGCAGCAGGGAAACGAGCGCCTTCACCAGTAGCCAAAGTAATGGTAGTAGCCGTAGTGTTAATTCCTACGAGCAGTGTACTGTACGCGTTATTTTTAATCTGTACGCCCATGCTTTACTCCGGCTTTGGGTACTTGGCTTTAACAGCCAAACACGCATCAGTATATCGCTGTAACTGCGCCGCGTCACCTTTTACGATAGCATCTAAATAATCTTCGATAGGTGGGTACTCAAACTTACGCTGCCGCTGGTAAGTGGTACGCTCCCACTCCTTGTTCAGACGCAATACCTCGGCGTCAAGTTGCGCCTTAGTGGGTTTGTCGATCTGGGTATCGCGCCAAACAAGCGTGCTGTAGTCGTTCCCACGGATAGACCATGTGGCTCCGGGGCAAAGAGACTGGATGGCGTGCGTAATATCGTACTGACTCATTGCGCAATCTCCATCAAAGTGATTGAACTGGTAGCAATTTCATAGTCTGCTTGACCAACGGCTGCGCCGTTTACAGCACGGTTCAGATAAAACGTACAAGCATTGTTATTTGACCCAATAAACTGCAACTGGTAAGTAATTGAACTTGTGGTATTCGGCGAGTCTAAATAGGACATTAAACGAGACGTTGGGGTAGACGCGCTATCGCCGTCGTATGGGCCGTTTTTCCAGCCCACCCAATAATTCTTAGTCACGGTACTGTTTGTACCAATTTCACTTGCCCCGCGCTTAAGGCGGAACACCATCTGGTGACTGTTTGATTCAAACGATACATCCATCAGTACAAGAATTTTACTGCTGGCGTATTTCGGGGTAATAGCCAAAAACATCTCATCAATGTCAGCCGCTACCGCAGCAGCCGTGGCTACGCTCAGGATGTTTTCGACGTTTTTGTGTACAGTCTGAATGACCATGCCGGGGGCTTTGATCGCCCCTGCCACCGCACCTGCAATGCGTTCGCCCGAAGGAATAACGATCTCGTTAGACGGGCCACGGAGTTCAGGTACGATCAACGCACCGGTCATCGTGTCGCCGGACTTTTTAACGACCTCGCTGACACGAGGCACTTGACTACCCGTAGCACCAGCGATAGCCGTGATATGCCCGGTCATCACTCCGCCACCTTTAGATAGTTTGTCGTCAAACAAACCTTGAGTGGGTCTAAGTTCTACACGAGAAGTCGATGCAAAGCCGCGAGCGGTGGAGCCGTCTTGTCCACGCGTGACAGTAAATACATCCGTAGCAGTAGCCGTTACTTTCACAACCTCAATATTGTTTGAGGTGTCTATGAGCGTTAGGTAAAAGAAATCGCCAGACCCACCGGCAATGGACGGAAAGCGTACGCCCGTACCTACCGCCATGTTAATGGTCGTGTCAGTACTGGTGATCGTAGCCGCCAGTGTGCTGTATGCGTTATTCTTTACAAGTGCGACGCCCATATCAAATCCTTATTCCCACGGTGGGGTAAGCACTACAGGTTTCGGGATGACAGGCGCGTTGATAATACGTTCAACCTGATGGCTCAACCTATTTTCAATTTCCCCTACTTTCGAAAAACCCAAGTTATCTTTTACCCATGCAATAACATCTTGCTCTGTAACAGTATCGTACTGAATAAACTGAGCGGGGTCTACCGTTGGAGTGTACCAAGTACCATCGGGTGCAAGTTTAGGTTTGCATACCTTAACGTAACACTGCTCAACTGCCGAAGCAGTATCTTCAACGGCCTTGATTTCGACTGTTACTTCAGTAACTACTGTACCAAGAGGAGCGCCGACATCGACACCCCGCATGTTCAGGACTGTCCATGTGATGTTCATACCGCGTAATCCTCCAAATGAACTTTCATAAAAATGGTACTAAAACCCGGCGAATCTCTGTGAGGGAACGGAGCAGTGACCCAAGTTGTACCGCCGTCGCTACTAGGCTGCGCCCTACCAACTGCGTACATTTCACCTGTTGTAGTCACTAGGATTCCATACCCCTTACGACTTGCATTGACAGAGTGCATAGCCTCCATATACGCAATATCCGCAGGAAGAACAGGAAGTAGGTTGGTGATGTCACTATGAACCGTACCAGTTATAGCGTCGTTACCGCGAACGCCATCAACTGCGTACCCAACTGCCATGATCTTGTAGTTACCAAACCCATCAGTCCAACGAGAGTAGAAAAAAGCAGTTGCTTCGCCACATCCGGGCCATACTGTCTCAACTGTGTACCCCGCTGGAATATCGGTTGCCTGCCCGAATGTATTTCGGTCAGTTGTAATTCCGAACAGGCATTGGTAGTACGCGCTCTCACCAGTAGTGTGGAGCGTACCGTCGTTCTTTTTAATCCATGTGGTGTTATTACCGGTGCTATACCGCGCACCTGCGATCCAAAAATCTGCTACATCTGTGGCGCGTTGGGCGTAGGTATTCTTTAGAACCACTGTTCCGTCGCCAAGAGAACCAGCATTATTGTCGCCAGCACCCCAGAGTGTGCCGTCGGTAAACAGAATCATGCAGTCAATAATGACGTTCTGCCCAGCGAACATGACTTTCTGTACAGCAGTTGATGGTAGTTCTGTTATTTGAGTCCAACGCAGGCGGTTGGTAACGACACCCGTACCCAAAACCCCAGAAGCACCAGCACCTAGCCCATACCACGCACCAAAAGCATTACGGCAGATGATTGCTGGTGATGTAGTGTTAATTGGACACCAAGCATCTTCGATAGAACCAAGTGCAGTCCCCGTTGTATCTTGGGTTTGCACCCATGTAGTTGAGTCAGTAGTTACGTTCTGTCCAGTAGCACCAGTTGCACCTTCGCCAGCCGCCCAGATATTGCCAAAATCAGTTAACACCCAAACAGTAGTATTGGCTTCAGCGATTGCCAATCCACGGTTATTGGTTAGGATTTTTCTTGGCCCGGCAGGGTAATACGCTTTGGAAGTATCATTCCAATTCCATATAACTCTCCAACGAACTTGGTCAGTCGCGTTACCTAAGCCAAAATGCCCTGCACCAGCAAGTCCTGTTGCTATGGCGTAATAGTCTTGCTGATACGCAATGACAATTACCTCCGCCGCGTCAGTCGCAAGAATAATCTCGGTATACTGAAAAGGGCCAACGCCTTCTACATACTCTGGAAGTTCAATTAACACAGTATTGAAATCAGCAGTGCTAAGATTTCCGTAACCACTCGTACCAAAGAACGGTTGTTCAATCAATGTGTTACGGGCAACTGCGTAGAGTACATAACACTTTCCGTTGGTAGCCCTAAACCCAATCGCAAATGGTGATACTTCAATAGGGAAAGTTGTGTCTACACGAAGTCTAGTTTTTCGGTAAATAAAATCAGAATTGACAAGCGTTGTGTCGTTAGGAGTCGGGGATAGAGCATCAGATGCAGTACTGTATATTCCAAAATTATTTGTCAACGAACCAGTCATGGTATCGCCAGACTTAGAAACTTTCTCGTTGAAATGTTCGCGGGTTACGCGCATTTCAAAACGGTCACCGGCTGAGTAAGCCTTTGCAGTCGTACTCTGCTGCGCCCGTGTAATCGTGAATGTATCTGACGCAGCAGTGTGTGCCGTACATTTGACGATCTCAATATTGTTGCTGGCGTCAATCAACGTACCCCAGAAATAGTTAGTTCCTGAGATAGTTGGAAACCTAGCCCCTTGACCGCTTTGCAGAGTGAGCGATGTCGCTCCGCTTGCGATGTTGGAGGCTAGTACGCCAGTAGCGTTATTGGTTACGGTAGCAGCAGGCATGATTAACTAATCGTCACAGTCCAAGAAATAGTCAGCGTATCTGCTGCACCCTTGTTAATCACCGCGAAGATCGTGCGGCAAAGCATGTCACCAGCAGACGAAGCGTTGAAGATACCGGCTTCGACCAGTGCGCCAGTACCGACACCGGGATTGAACGTACAAGTGTAGGTCACTTGATCGGTCGATACCGTAGTGCTGGTTAGCGCCGTACGACTACCAGCAACCGCCGAATTAAGCGTTGTGTCTCCGTTGGCTGGAGTGGTATTGTTTGTACCAACTTCCATGTGCGACATCACGTTGGTAGTTGCGTCTTTCATTCGCTCAGCGATGAAATCCAGACCAGACTGCACAACGAGGTTTTCTACTTCGCGGATGTCTTTTACTTGCCCATCCTCACCAGTCAAGACAAACTTGACCTTACCGGTGGCTTTTACAGAATCTTTAAGCATGATTCACTCCTTAGTTAAATTGAGACTCATCAATGGCGTAGCCGTTGATCGAACGGGAATCCACGCCAGTCGTGAACTCCGCAATGACAAGATTATCCGATGTTGTACCGTCTTCAGTAAAGAATCGTACAGGGACAATATTGGCAGTTGCTACGTCAGTTACGGTTACCGAGTCAGCCAACACTGCGGTCATAGACTTCACATTTGCATCTGAAGTTGTCGCAGTGTCCGCTAGGACTTTGGTTCCAGTAAAACTATTAACGGCATCGGTCGCTGTTGCTCCGTCTGCCAAAATCTTTGTTGCACTGAAGTCAGGATCATCTGTAGCCAGTGCCGTATCTGCCACATTGGGGCGCGTTAGGTCTTTCGCCAATGTGTCCGAAGTAGTAGCGGTGTCCTGAAGAACTTTAGTTGGGTTCAGGTAATCAATAGCATCCGCAGTACCTACAGTATCTTGATAAACAGGTTTAGGATGCAAAAGGGCCGTATCTGTAACGGTTGTAGTATCAGCCACATCAGGCTTTGTAACCTGCTTAGCATCAGCATCAGAGGTTGTCGCCGTGTCCGCTACATCCGGGCGAATTAAGTCTTTTGCCAAAACATCAGTAACCGTCGCATCGTCCGCAAGAACCTTGGTTGAGTCCAAGTAATCAACTGCGTCTGACGCGACTACCGAATCCGTATAAACGGTTTGCGGATGGTACGCTGCCGCGTCTGTTGCTGCCGCCGCGCTCGCAAGGTCAGGCTTGGTAACGGTCTTAGCGTTGGTGTCCGAAGTCGTCGCCGTATCCGCCACATCAGGACGAACAAGTACAAACGAGTCGATAACGTCAGACGGAACAGCCGTATCGACGAGGATTTTCGTCGCCACCAAATAGTCAATGCCGTCGGAAGTTGTAGCAACATCTTGTCGTACCTTTGTCGTGTCTTTGGCTGCCGCGTCAGATGTAGCAACCGAATCTGCTAGGTCAGGACGGGTAAGATCGAACGACGCAAAATCAGTAGCAAATGCTGGATCAGGGTCAACGTCGGCATCAGTTTGATCGAAGTCAACTGGCTTCGTATGAACCTTCGTTAATACATCAGAGACACTGACAGCATCATTGAGTACCTTAGTGAATGTAAAGTAATCAATGGAGTCACCAGTTATCGAAACATCCAGCAGCACTTTGTTGATGCTGATAGACACCGTATCAGAAGGAGTCGCTCCGTCCATGAACTGAACGGGGAACGATACCTCTGCCCTAATCTTAGGAGCCTCTAGGTAACTAAACTTTGGCGCTGCGTACGCGGCTGATGCTGCCAGAATACCGGCGGTAACTACCGCCGTGGCTTTAGGAGCAACGATCTCTTTAGCGATAGATACGAGCGCCTTCACAGCGCCGACAACCGTTACGGTTGCCGTAGCCTTAGAAGGTGTCGTAATAGAGAATCGTGCCCGTATACGCATCAGAACTCCCCGCGAACTCGGAACCGCAGAACATCAAATACAGTATGGGTATCCCCAGCAAAACTAATCTCGATTTCGCCTTCGTACTGACCGGGGTCTACATCCAACACTCCACCACTGAAATTAAAACTAACCTTACCGTTTACGCCATCTGTTTTATTGCAGGTGATGGTAGACAAAAGGGTAGTTGTGCCAGCAGCGCGGAACTTCACAACTACGGTAGTAGTACCAGCAGAGAGATCAATCGGCAAGCCGGTATTCTCGTCCGTCAACGTAAGGTTGATCTCTGGTTTGCTGTCCCCTTGGACTAATCGGATTACGTCACTCATGGTGTCCCCTATGCAAAAGGTCGCATCTGCACAGTCATCGACGCCCTAGCGACGCCCAAGTTAGCCTTGGCGCGACGGGCTGCTGTCTTGTACGCGAATTGTTTGGCATGGTACGTAGCCAACTCACGATCTGTCCACGACTTATCGGGCAGGACAAGAAGGTGTTGCAGCGCACCATGAATAATTAGTTGCTCACATTCATCAAACGCCGTCTGATCCATACCACGAGAGGAGATGCTGGGCTTTAGCGCCACAAACATCTTCACATCATACGGCTTGGTGTTGTCAGGAACCGGAACCACAACAAAATGGTCAGGGTCAAACTGGGACAAATGCCTTGGGTCAGACCGTTTGTCCGCAGCAGGCGAAGGCCATTCAGGATATTGCGCGTGAACCTGTTCTTGGGTCAGCGGAGTAATCTTTTCCCCATTAACTGTGGCGTGAATTACACCCACAATCTCAGAGTTCTCAGGTGTCTCATACTCATACTCATAGACACCGGGGGTCAACCGAATCAAAGGCTGCTCGTAACGCCACACAAGAGTCTTTTCGCATACCTCGATAGCCGCATCCCGGACATACTGCTCAATAGTCGGACGCGGGCAACCCGGCACACTAGGAGCCAATTTAGATTCGAGGGATAGAAAAGTCCGCGTAGCCATTTACACCACCTGATCTTGTGTTAGACCAGCCTCCTCTGTATCCGTCACCGGACGGGCTTGGAAGTTGGTACTCAGTGCTTGGATGAATGAATCTTGGAACAGTTTGGCGCGGTTAGAGTTGACATGTTCATTGTCAATGGACTCCGCCAAGAAGATTGTGCCGTCAACTACTACTGGAAAATACGCATCAGAAAGTAGTTCTACGGCTTCACCAAGGTTATACATTTTGGGAGCCTGCGAATACTCAATAATCAGAACTTGTGCAGCAGGAGCCTTAGGATAGATGAAGAACCGATTGGCGTTACGTGGATGTCGCATCCAGTTTACGGTAGCGCCGGGATCGTCGTTTGCCCAATCAGGGTAAGTTTGATCCAAGGTCAACCGATTAGTCTCACGAATAGCCGAGCCATCTTTCACACGAAATACTTCCATGATACGAAGCGAATCAGCCGGGGCGGTCTGAAGAACCTCCCCAGCCGTAGTCGTGTACTCAGCAATCTTAGCGAATAGATCGGGGCGCAACACTGCTATCCGCTTTAGTGCTTGGTTTGCAAACCCCAGCAGTTCGGCGTCCGAATACCGCTGCAATGCCGCATTAGCATTGGTGTCTTGCAGCATTTTGCGGACTTCGGCAATAACAGTGTCGAGAATCATTACAGACCCCTAGATGCTTCGATGTTCAATTCGTCATTTGTAACGACCGGTTCTTCAGGAATATCCTCAGTCTCAAGAACCAAACCGGACTTGCGCCCCTTTTGTTTCTTAGGTACAAACTTTTCCGGGAAGGCTTCTTCCTCAGTGACTTCTACACACGAAGGATTCTCCGCGAGGATTTCATTCCACTCGTAGATGAAACCACTTTTGTCTTTTAGATAGCGCATTACTTACTCCTTTTGGCTGCGTTCATATTATCGACCAAGTTGGGGTACTTACGCCCTGCCTTCTTAGCCGCTGCTTTCGCCTTTGCTTTCTGCTCAGGCGTCAAAGGTTTGGACTTCCCCAAATCCTTTGGTCTTGGTTTGTTCCAGACGGCTACCATTTGACTTTATCCGCCCAGTAAGCCGCAGACATCTTGCCCTTGGCGATGTTCTTGGCATGACGCGCTTTGAACGATTTCTGCCGCGCCTTTTCGCTGGGGGTAGATGGGTTAGCACCAGCACCACTAACGCCCTGCTGCCCAAAGCGAATTACTTTTTCTTGCCCATTTGCACATGCCTTAACAACATGCGACTTTGTTGGATGCGACGGTGTACGCTTAGGCGTATTACACGGCATCTCAGATTTTTTAAGCACCTTAGCCATTATTCCCCCTCATACCAAGTAGTGACTGTACAGTCCGCAGGCATGTCAATATACATACCCTCAAAAAACTCTACACCGGGATCAGGCATATCAATCTGCGTGACACCTTTGCCATACGCATTGATTGAGTAATACGGCTCACTACCAGTTGGGGCAGCGGCTAAATCATAGAATTTAACGATTGCATCCGAACCACCGCTGTGCATAACCATGACTTTGCGGATAACACGACGCCCGATAAAAGCCTGCCCATCCGCAGACAGTTGCGAAACTAAAACACCATACGGGTTTTTGGACATGCTTCTCTCCTAGTTAGAAGAAAGGGGCCGAAGCCCCTTCCTATTAGGCAGCGTCAGCAACCAATGCCCATACACGGACAACTGCTGCGTCCGCAGCGTTGACAGTGATGACATCAATTGTGTCAGCAGCACTGTAGTACTTACCAGCACCATAGCCAACAAACGTGTTCGGAGTGCCTTCAGCGAGGGCAGCAGCCGAGCAGTAAGAGGCAACGGTATTGCCGTTTACGCCATCCAACCAGCCGTCGGTATCGGAACCATCACCAACATCCAGAGTCAGAGTGCCGCCTTCGGCAGTAACGACATCAACGCCAACTGCCATAACCAGCGATTTAGCCGGAATACGCAGAGCCTCAAGGCCATCACCAGCGCCGATAGCAGCAGCACCAGCAGCGGTACGAGCAGCAGAAATTGCTGCGAAATCAAGTTCAACCTCATAGCGGGTGACCTTGTGCAAACCCTCTGCGCGAGGAGCGGCTGAGCCTTTGTTGTAGCCCAACGATTCAGTAACAATAGCCATTTCAATTCTCCAGAAAAGTTACGAACGGGGGCCGAAGCCCCCGACCATTACAGAGTGATAACCGCTTGAGACAGAGCCTCAGGCTTCACAACCTTGTAGCCATACACTTGTAGACCACGGATGATGTTGCCAAACGTGGTTTCAGAGCGGATGGTTTCCATGTTGGTCATTTGCGAAGCAAATGTGAAGCCCATCTTGTGACCACCGATCACGCTGAACTTGCCGCTAGACACGTTCAGGTTGTGGCTCACATAGAGAGTGAAGCGGTCGATCATACCGAGACGACCATTGCGCAGCGGGGTCATGCTGTCACCAGTCAGCGAAGCATCCTTCAGATCGGAACGCTTGATATATCCAGCCATCTTAGCCGGGATAACGAGGAAGCGATCTTGCTCAGGAGCGTTTGCTTCGTCGAGAACAGTACCCATGTCAACGATCAAGTCGATGACGTTGGTCTTGTCCACGGCGATTGGCGAACCAGTTGTGCCGAGGTCGATGTCACCAGAGATACGACCAGCAGTTGCGCCTTTGTTGATGGCGGAAATGTCCGGCAGGATGTCGGTGAGAACGCGTTGGTCAATCTTGATCTTCATACGCTCGGAAGCGTCTTTCGACCAAGTATCCATCAGAGCGATGTCCGACTGAACCTTGTCCACATCGTCCTCGATACAGGCGAAGTACTCGCCCTTGTCGATTACGAGTTGGAGTTTAGGCTTGTCAGGATTCTCAACTGACAGAGTTTGACCTTTGACATAGGTCTTGATCGTGATTTCAGGAGTGGTACGGATATTAACCGTGTCACCGTGCTGACGAATCTCGCCTTCGTAATCAGTGTTGGCAATAGCAGCCAGCACAGTTGCGTCGTAGAAATTCTCGATCAGTTTGCCCGACCAGATTTCGGGGATGAAGTTGCCGCTGTAGTTAGGGCGGCCACCAGCGTTAGGAAAAGACATGATATTTCTCCAAATTAAGCGTTAGCAACAATGCGTCCATCTCGCTGTGCAGCAAAGATGTCGCGTTCGATGCGGTCACGCTCAGCCTCTCGTCCTTTGTACTTGCCCTGACGAACGTCGTTGAAGAACGACTTAATGTCATCAGGAGAGTATTGGCGAGAAGTTTGCCCGGTGGGTGTATTCGTGCCGCGTCCGCGACCCGGAGCCACCTGCCGTTCAAGTTCTGAGGCAGACCGATTGGATTGAGCATTAGCGGAAGGCATGTACTTACCAGTTAATTGAGAGAATGTCTGGAAGAACGAGGCAACACGACCAACATCGAGAGATGCTTGCGCTTGTTCCAAATAGACTTGGCGGTTTGCGCCCGTCATTGGATCAACTTCCAACAACCAAGACTGGAAGTCAGGGTCGTTGTTCATATGCTGCCAATGAGGAACAACCTGCGACAACTGCCCCCAGAAGCGATCTTCAGCGCTGAGCGCTTGCTGCTGCGCGACACGCTGTACTTGAGGGACAATCGCGGTGTTCAAATTAGCGGCAATCTGATTGATCGCGTTTTCCATAGCAGCAAGTTTGCCGATCATAGGAACAAGTTCCTCTCTCGACACCTTTCGCATCACATCCAGCGACTCACCATATTCCTCTTTCTCCTTATCGGAGACGAGAACAGGCGTCTGCATTTGCGCAGGAGCCTGAGTGGGTTGCGAAGACAGTGTGGAAAGCAGTTGCTCCATCTGGGCTACGCGGGATTGCAGTTCTCGGTTGTTGGCATGTAGACGCGGTACTTCTGCGTTGTACATTCCCTGAAGGGTTCGCCATTTCTGAGCATAAGTCTCAGAGTTTGGATCGTCGGCGCTTTGCTCTGTACCCGACGACGGCGTAGCATTTCCAGTATCAGTGCTGTTGGCAGCAGGCGCATCATTCTCAGCAGGCGTCCCAGCGTCGGGGGAAGGGTCATTAGACGACGGAGTATTCTCCGCGCCCTCGGCTCCCTCGCTGTTGAGTTGCTTGTAGAGTTCCTGAACGGCCTCAGTCTGTTTACGAATTTGCTCTGGTAGTGCCATAGTACGCTCCTATCGGTGTGCGTTAAGTTTGTGAAGATGGGGGCGAGGTGTAACCCTTTGCCGCCATGTCAGGGGCGTCTTTGACGAGTTTGTACAACTCGCCCAATACCTGACACCGCCCCTGTAGAGGTGCAGGATTGTTCACTGCCATAGGCAGTTGTTCTAGTTCATGCTGCCGCCAGTCTCTCAGCCACTCTAGTACCTCAGGGTACTGTCGTGCTGTGACAGCGAGAGCCTTGATAACTCGGATGTCTGGGCGAATCATGCGGAAGCCCCAGTCTGTTTATTCATTACAGTGTTGCCCTCTGCTCCGCCTTTAGGTGAACCATCGGGTTGAGTAGGCGCGGCCTGTGCAGCCTGCTGTGCTTGTGACATAGCAAGACGCGCTTGCGTGCGGGTCTCAAAATTTGTTTTCTCTTTGGATGGAAGAACCTCATCCACAGGCATCTGAAGACCTTTGGCAACCTCGCGCAGAATAGTGGCGCGACCTTCTTTGCCCATGATCTCCATATCAATCGGATTTGCGGTAGCAGTCAAGAACTCAATGCGACGGACATTCATCTGTTCCTTATTCGCAAGGTTGATTGCCCCACGCGGCAGGATGTCGAGGTCGCCCTTAATGGACTCATCCTCGTCGTACCGCATGTTGTAAACATATTGTCTTTCAACGATAGGCTTAGTTACGTCCGCGTCAATGTGCATCACCACTTGCCGGATGCCCTTACCAGCCGACCCCATCAGCATGGACAATCCAGATGATGTGCGACCTGCACCTTGTACGTTGAGGTCACCGTATAGATATGCGGGAATACCTGAATGGTCGTCAGCCAAGCGGCTGAACTTATCGTAGACAGCCACCAAAGTATTGGCGTTATCATCCGGCTGGGAGAACCGCACCGCTGGTGCGCTAGACCCAGCAGGGTCGTTCATTACCTGCCAAATCTTCCACGGATAGACTTGAGTAATGTCCTCGTTTGCTGGCAGACGTTCGAGATTAACTTCGACTTGAGGGCCACTAGAGATGCCCATATTGTTGACGAGCGCTCTGGCTGCGGCGTTACAGACGTTTTGGATGTCCTCGATGATTTCGGGGATGCCTTTGCCCCAGAACGCGCCGGGGCACTTGATGAAGGACGTTTTGGCATAAGGCTTCTCTCCTAACGGATCATAGTTAAGGACGGCCTTTATGACGTAGTTTCCTACAATCCACACATTCGCATCGTATTCTTTCGCTGTGTCTGGAACCTCATCTTCAGTCATCCCCCACTCCTGCAACATCTTGCCGGAGACCTTGCCCCAAAACTCAAGGGCGTCAAAGATTTCAGTGGGGCGCATCTCAGTGTGATACTTGCGCTCCTCTTGCTCCTTGATTAGTTCGACATCTTGGTTGATCCAAGACTGCCCGTTACCTACTTCAAGTACTTTGCGGATAGCATCATCGTCGTACCCCGGCACACCGATCAGGTCTGCCAGTTCCATACGAGTCAGCGGGTGATGCTCGAAGATGTAGCCATCGTTGATGTTGGTAATGCCCGGCTCAGGGTAGATGCGGAATGGATCAACACGCTCGTACTCAGGGGCAATGCGGTCAATCGGAGCAGCAGTAGTGCGCCCCGTCTCATCCTTCGTCCAACCCAGCGCACGCTGTCGGCGCACAACCGGGCCTTTGATGAAGGCGCATGGGTAAGTCACCAAGTCGGTGATGAAGTCGTTAAACGCCTCAGCCCAGCCGCCTTGGGCAAACTGGTCACTAATGCGGTGCTTCATACGGTCGGCACGGTTCTGTGCTTCTTGCAGAATACGGAACCGATAATCCTGAGAGATCATCTCCTTGAGTTCAGCCATCTCCTGCTGCATAGGCGCACGGTTCTGCGACTCTACAATCTTCATAACCTGATCGTAGAAAATCTTTTCCACCTCAGCCTTCTGCGCAGGCTGCAAATCAGGGATAGGAGTAGGCTGAGCGTCCCACGGAGGAGTACCAGTATCAAGGAGAATGTCTCGTAGCCAAGACTCCGCTGCGCGGCACTTGACTTCGGTAATCATCATAAATACTTCAGACCCGCCTTGCTTGCGGATCGCAGTCAACTTATCGGCTTCGTATTCACCGTTGCGCTGACGCATAGCCTTAAGCATCTTCTGTTCAAGAGGCTTCTTGGCGATACGCGCTGCATCCCAACACTGACGCAAATAGTCGGTAATGCCAAGGATAAAGGGCGCGTTCTGGCGTTCAGCCAGTTCTTTTTCGATGCGCTCTTTCTCAGCCTTTACAAGTTGCTCATTGCTGACTACGCGTAGTATTGATAGGCCAGCCATCAGAACTCCTTTTTGTACCGGAACATAACGCGTTTATCACCCATTCTAGTTGGCTCTTTCTCCAACGAAACACCAATGGTGGTGTCGCCTTTACGGTAACTTACGTCGGCTCCGGTAACATTAAATTCTTTACGATTTCCTTCTTTATAGCCGGAACCAGATACACCGACACTGAGGTTCCGCTGCCCATCCATCGGAATATCTACACCCATGCGCCCGCCGTACCCAGCACTTTTAAGCGACGCTCCAGCACCAGAAGCAGATAGATTCAGACGGGGCTTGTCTTCTTCGGGGATGCGTCCACCCTCCGCATAGCCTTTGGCTTGCGACTCGTATGGCTTGCCCATCTTCGGATTGTCCGAATAGCAAGTCGAGGGTTTTCCGTTTGTCTTCATACGCTCCTCCTACTACATATTGTAGTGTAGGTCTAGCAGGAAGTATATACGTGTGTCAAAGAAAAAAGAACCCCCCGGATTTCTCAACGGGGGGTGAACGCCCTGAAGGAGGGGGCGGGGGTGAAGGAGAACGGCAACTATGTCCAACCATTCGCGGCGACTGTCTTGATTTCCCGCCTTTGGGCGAGCATCTGACCCCCACCGGTAGTGATATGGAGCATGAGATATTGTAACGCTTCGGCAACGTGGGAATGTTTATTTTTCTCGATGTCCATGTCGCCTTTGGGTTTGTAGCGGTAGCCACCCATCATGGCGGCTTTCAGTTGTGTACAACTAGGATCGACAATAAATGCTGGATCGCCGTCAACCTGACGCATCAGGTATTCGTCCACCGCGTTGATTCGTGCCGATACATTATTCGTCTTAGCCGGGATAACTCGCAGGTTCTCTGCCTTAATGATGTCCACAGCACTACGCTCATCCGTTTGCGCCCGCTGAATACCCGCCGGGTCAGTAACCACCAATATGGGCGCACCGGGGAACCTCTCGTAAAGTAATGGCTTCAGGACGGTTCGGACAAATCGCTGGACGCCCATGTCAAAACTGACCGCTTCCGCCAGCACGAGCGCCCTTCCTCTGGCATCTTGTTGACCGATGACGGCTGCTGGGGTAAGCCCCAAGTCCATCCCGATAACAATGGGTCGAACCCCATTGTTGATATAGCGAAGCCTCTCTCTAGCCATATGGTAGTCAGGCCGGAAGTACTTGTACACCGGCATACCAGCCGAGGATAGGCCGTACTCACCGTCGATGTAAACCCGAATGTATTCTTCGCTACGACCTTGGGTGTCGTAGTATCCATCGGGTAGATTCTCGACGTTTTCTGCAAAAGCCGAGCGACCCGAAGGTTGCTTGAATACGTCCCATCCATTGTCATTGGGCGATACTCCGTCCTTGGGATCGAGTCCTTCCATCTGATAATACCACCAAGTATCCATGGTGGGTGGGTTAGTATCGCCCCACATACCGTGCCAAGTAGGGCCACCATCCTTCGCGGAAGGAAAGCGCCCGATACGTTTGGACATCGCATCCACAATATCGGGGTGGATGTCCCGGCACTCGTTGAACCACGCGAAGGTCAACTCCAACGAGTTCAAGTTGGCTACGTCGTCCGCATCGTCCAGCGCACGGAACATAATCTCGCACTCGATGTCCCCCACTTTGAAGAAATAAGTCTTGGTCGTGCGCATGTAATCGCCGCACTGCCCCGGTGGGAACCAGTCGAGGAAGGTTTTGATCGTCGTGTCCTGCAACTGACGCGCAGTTTCACGGACAATCGCCGCCCGCGTCTTGCGGATGCCCTGCTGATTGGGCTTTTGCATACTTGCGCGGCGCACAATCTCGAACGAGGAAGTCACGGACTTGCCGGAGCCGACCGGCCCCATCAGAACGCGCATCTTCGCGTTCGACTCCATGAATTTCTTCCCCGTCGGCGGGGGAGTGTAGTCAATTTCCAGTGCCATTACGGGCGATCCGGGAAAATACCCATGACGCAGATGATTTTGCTCGGCTGCCCAATCTCCCAGCCATGGACTTTCGTGCCATGCTCGTTTGTCGGACGCCAATCCGGTAGTTTGAAGGTATGGACACCATCACCACCGTACATTGTGCCGATAATGGCGAACAACGGGGTGTACATCTGGATGTCTAGGGTCTGTCCGTCACACGACGCCCAGTTTCTTGGGGCAAAACTACCCGCAAACTCACGTACTTCTCCAATATATCCTTCCATATGCCCTCCTTAGGCTGTAGGTTCCACCAACATCACGATAAATTCCCGTCCGCGCTTCTTGTGTTTGCTGATTTTGGTCTTAAACGAAGCACCGGCCTCACGCAGACCTGTTGTAAAGTTATGATACTCAGACGAACTGAGGAAAATCGCGGCTTTGAAGCCCTCGTAGGTCGAATTAAACCTGCTGGCTATGCTCAATGGCAGCGACATCCGTCACCTCACTCGTATCTGCGGCCTCAATGACCTGCATTTCGTGGTTCTGACCACCCAAGTTGATCGTAATTCTCACGCCGCCAGCGTTGCCATCGGTCTGGATGTCGCCCTTCGGCTCCAACCCAGCCCATTTCACGGTCGATTTGATGAGGTCGGCCTTTACAGCGGCGCTCACACCGGGGTCATGGATCAACATATAGGATGTTGTCAGGAGTTCTTCAGCCTGAGCGCGGGCCTTTAGCCGGAATGTCAGCCCCTTTTCCTTGATCTCGGCCTGATAGTGTTCCACTTTCTTCAGGAACACCGGGTCTTTGTTGTACTCAAGGATGTCGAGCGGGGTGATTTTGTGGCGAGCAACTACCTCTTGCAGCGATTCGCCGCTGCCTTCAAGCATCAGGGCCACATCGAACGCTAGTCGATCAGACCATTTAGTGAGTTGGAGGGGTAGTGTATCCATGCGCCGACTATAACACGGCAACTTACGGTCGTGTCAATAGGGGGTGTGTAGATGGTGCGGTGGGATTCCGGCCCCCACCGCCTAGCCGGAGATGGTACGCCATGGAGTAACGAACCAACCTCGCTGCGGAGTATAGCGAAATTAGGAAGATTAGGCAAACGCGGTAACTTTACAGTCTCCGTAACTTTACACTTGGATTTTTTGGGTCTTGCTTTAAGAGGTTTACTACACTACGGGGGGCGTCGCTCACGCCAGTCCATGTGCCCCCCTCCCCCGCCCCGCCAGCCAGCGCCAGCACGCAAGCGCCCGCGCACGCAAGCCCGCCCGCAAAGCCTTGATTCCGCCTGATACTTGACACTCGCGTCAACTTCTGCGAGTCTGAAATTGTCGATGCAAGACGCACCGACAGAGCGGGAGAAACCGCTCCCGCTCTTTAACATCGTTAACTTAGGAGAATGAAATGACTAAAGTCATGGATCGTCCGACACACGTACGTGTCATCGTCGCCCCTAAAGCAGGGTACTTGAAACTTGAGGGCTGCGCTGCTGATGCCGAAGGCACAGTGTTCTCTGTCTCACAGTCCAAGGAAGTTTACG
>JACCDP010182508.1_pt1 | contig 28865 bp, 23 predicted proteins | sample 7445841 | NCBI WGS metagenome assembly JACCDP01 (sample SAMN15323441, study PRJNA562643) | freshwater metagenome | isolation source: river surface water | place: USA:Blue River Watershed | collected 2017-08-17 | reverse complement strand
ACGCACATTGAGAAATGGATTCCAAATAAACCTATATCAGCAGTTTATTTTGATGGTGATAAGGAACAATGGATGGTTAAACGTTTCTTGGCTGAGCCAAACAAAGGTTGGGTTCGTTTCATTACCGAACATCCCAAAAGTAAATTGGCTTTGGCAACGACGTTGAATTATCCCAAGATATTCGTTCGTTTCAATAAGAAGTTCAAGCAGGCTCAGAACAAAATGGATGAAATGGTTGATTTACGAGAATTCATTTCTGTAAAAGGATATAAAGCCATTGGAAATCGTTTGACCCAGTTACCCGTTTTGAATATTGATTTGTTGGAGGCAGATGAGGAATTGGAAAATAAAACCAATGCAGAATTCGTGGAGCAAATGAAAGTTTCAACTTCAGTTGGATCAGGAAGTGAGGAGCCATCGTTGTTTGACGCGGAGGCTTGAGCGAGATGATTCTTAAGTTTTGTAAAGGGCTGCGGCCCTTTTACTTTGTCACCTTACGAATCATAATTTACATTATGTAAAGTTGTATTTATATGAACTTAAATGGATTAAGTGTAATTTAGTTAGATGCCTTTCCTTTATGGTTAATCATAATGCACCTGTTGAATCCCACCTATTCTATGGGATTAAACAAAAATGCCCCAGTTTCCTGAGGCATCTAGTGTAAGCGATTAAGGTTGATTTGATCTATCTGTATTGATTGGCTTTCTCTTTTTGACCGCCTTTCAAATAACATTCTTTTAAAGCTTGTTTCAATTGCGCATCATTGGAATCTTGCTTGTAGCAAATTTCAAAATATTCAGCCGCTTTTAAAAACATTGGTTTCAATTCTGATTTACAAGCGTTAAATTTATCTGCTTGGTTCATCGGAATTGCATCACACTCTTTGTTCTTTTCAACAGCCTTGTTGTAATACAAAGCTCCAGCATTGTAAGCTGCGTCAAAATAGTCTGGTTTGATAGCAAGTGCTTTCAAATAACTATTTTCCGCCTCAGCCACATTGTTTTCTTTTTCGAAAGTCACACCCAATACAAACCAAACACTTTCATTGTTGGGATCGGTATCTGATAATGCCTTTAAAACATCCTGGGCTTTCTTATAATCTTTGTCCTCAATATAAATATTTACCTCAGCTCTCAAAAGATCGGCATCTTTGGGGAAAGCTTTGCGGGCGTCACTCAAAAAAGTAATTGCCTCTGCCTTTTTTCCTTCGGCAATTAAAATGTCACTGATTCCCAAATAAGATTCTCTCAAATTGTATTTGTTCTGGATACAAGTATTGTATTCTACTTTGGCCTTGTCATACATATTGGCTTTGTGGTGACAAAATGCAGCGTTATAAATGAAGGCTGTATCTACTACACCATAAACTCCTGAAATCTGAGAAATATTTAAAAACAAATCACCGGCTCCTCCTAAGTCATTTGCCTTGTACTTCTTTTCTGCTCGCTGACCAACAGCCACTTTAACATTGTCTAATTCTACAGCAACATCCTGCAAATAGTCCTTTCTTTTGTCAATTTCAATTTGCTTTTTAAACGATTCTAAGCAAATATTAAAGGCATCGGGATATTTTGCGAACAAAACAGAATCCTTGACAATGTTTGCGTAGATGTTTCCACGGTATCTCCAAAATTTCTCCTTTTCGGTTGCCTTTGGATCCGATAAGGCTTCGTCAATGAAACCTTTGGCGTCTTCATATTTACCTTCCTTGTTCGCATTGTATGCGCTGGTAACTTTGGGTTGTGCCTGTGCTACCCATCCAGCTAGCATCAATGTGGCCATCATTACTAATTTTCTCATGCTTTGATTTTTTTTGTGCAACTCAATCATCTTGCCATTTTTGAATTGATGCATTCATTGCACATTTTTCATAATTACTCTGCAGAATTTTCTTCGTTTGATTCTTCAATTTCAGGTTGATCTGTGGCAACGTCAATCGAATTGTCCGTTTCCATTACAATATCTGATGATCTTTCATCTTCTTCTTCGTCTTTGATTACAGCTGTAACAGCAGCAATCTCATCATTTCCACGAAGACTGATCAATCTTACTCCTTGCGTTGCTCTTCCCATTACTCGGAGATCCTCAACACGCAAACGGATGGTGATACCCGATTTGTTGATGATCATGAAATCCAATTCATTGTCAACAGCTAGGATTGCAATCAAATCACCGGTCTTGTCTGTGATGTTGATGGTCTTCACCCCTTTTCCACCTCGGTTGGTAATTCTGTAATCCTCCAAAGAAGATCGTTTACCATAACCTTTGTCGGAAATAACAAGGATATCGCGATCTGCATTCTCCACGCAAACCATTCCAATTACTTCATCTTTATCACTTCCTAAAGTAACGGCTTTTACTCCCTGAGCCGTGCGACCTACAGCGCGAACTGTACTTTCGTTGAAACGAATCGCCTTGCCTTCTCTTGTTCCCATCAAAATCTCACAATTTCCATTGGTCAATTTTGCTTCAAGCAATTCATCGCCGTCCACAATGGTGATGGCATTGATACCTGAAGAACGTGGACGAGAATAAGCTTCCAACAAAGTCTTCTTGATTAAACCTTGCTTGGTGCAAAGAATAACGTAGTTTTTACTCACGTATTCTCCGTTCATCAAGTCTTTGGTTGGGATATATGCCAAGATGGTATCGTCTTGTTCGATTTGAAGTAGATTCTGAACAGCTCTGCCTTTTGACGTTTTAGCACCTTCTGGAATTTCAAAAACACGCATCCAGAAGCAACGACCTTTTTTGGTGAAGATCAACAACCAATCGTGGTTTGTTGCTGTGAATATGTCTTTTACAAAATCCTCTTGGCGAGCAGATGTTCCTTTAGAACCAACACCACCTCTGGATTGTGCGCGGTACTCAGCCAAATTGGTACGCTTGATATATCCAGCATGGGTAATGGTTACAACCATTGACTCATCTGGAATCATGTCTTCGATGCTCAAATCTGCAGATGAGAATTCAATCACTGAACGACGCTCATCACCAAATTTTTCTTTGAGGTATTGCATTTCATCTTTGATGATGCCCATTCTCAAAGCTTCGCTTCCAAGAATTTCTTTCAATCTTGTAATCAACGCCATCAACTCGTCGTATTCTGCTTTGATTTTATCGCGCTCAAGACCTGTTAATCTTTGAAGACGCATATCCAAAATGGCACGAGATTGAATTTCGCTCAAGCCAAATTTGGACATCAATCCTTCACGCGCTTCGTCTGGAGTTTGTGATGCGCGAATCAATTTGATTACTTCATCAATATGATCCAAGGCAATCAAATAACCCTCTAAAATATGCGCACGCTCTTCAGCTTTTCTTAATTCGAATTTGGTTCTTCTGGTTACTACTTCATGACGATGCTCAACGAAAAGGCTGATCATGTCTTTCAAACCCAACGCCTCTGGACGTCCTTTCACCAATGCAATGTTGTTGATTGAGAAAGAAGTTTGAAGTGACGTGTATTTGTACAAGTTGTTTAAAACAACATTGGTGATAGCATCGCGCTTGGTTTCATAAACCACACGAACACCATTTCTGTCCGACTCGTCACGAATTTCAGAAATCCCTTCGATTTTCCCTTCCTGCACCAATTCCCAAGTTCGCTTGATCATGTCAGCTTTATTGACTTGATAAGGAATTTGATCAACGATGATACATTCACGGTTATCTACTTCTTCAATTCGAGCACGTGCGCGAAGCACTACTCTACCACGACCGGTGTTGTATGCAGCTTTTACTCCATCAACACCATGAATGACACCACCAGTTGGGAAGTCAGGAGCCTTTACAAACTCCATCAACTCGTCTGTCGTGATATCTTTATTTTCTATGTAAGCCATGGTGGCGTCACAAACTTCGGTAAGGTTGTGCGGAGCCATGTTGGTGGCCATACCCACAGCAATACCTGAAGCGCCATTGATCAAAAGATTCGGGATCTTCGAAGGCATAACGGTAGGCTCTTGCAAGCTATCGTCAAAGTTGGGTTGGAAATCTACGGTTTCCTTGTCCAAATCCTCCAACAACTCTTCGGCAATTTTTCTCAAACGAGCTTCGGTGTAACGCATGGCAGCCGCATTGTCACCATCCATACTACCAAAGTTACCTTGACCATCTACCAATGGATAACGCAAGCTCCAATCTTGGGCCATACGCACCATGGTATCATATACAGAACTATCACCGTGTGGATGGTATTTACCCAAAACCTCCCCGACGATACGGGCAGATTTTTTATACGGGCGATTGGACAATACGCCCAAGTCTAACATACCATACAACACACGACGGTGAACGGGTTTAAGACCATCGCGAACATCCGGAAGAGCACGACCTACAATAACCGACATCGAATAATCGATGTAGGCTGTTTTCATTTCCTCTTCAATATTGATCCGGACTATTTTTTCTCCTTCCATAATTCTTATTTTTTCTTACTACCTCACCTATTAAAGGTAGCACGCGAATTTAATCAAACCCTTGTCAATTCAGCACTTTTCACCCCCAACGTTTTATTCACATTCACACAAAAAAGTGTGGATAATTATTGATCTGAATTGGTCTCGTTTCAATTGTAAGGAATAATTTTGGTTCAAATAAAAATTAAGGAGAAAAGCGCATGGAGGCAAAGTTTTCACCCCAGGTAAAAGATGTCATTTCTTTTAGCCGTGAAGAGGCATTGCGATTGGGTCATTCGTACATCGGACCTGAGCATTTGATGTTGGGAATCATTCGTGAAGGAGAGAGTTTGGCTGCCACATTGTTGAAGCGATTGAATGTGGATTTATCGCATTTGCGTAAGCAGATAGAATCAACGATGCGTTTGGCATCAGTTGGACAAAACAACCAAGTATATCAGAGCATTCCGCTAACGACTCAAGCTGAGCGAATTTTAAAATTGACTTATCTCGAAGCCAAAAATTTCAGAGCCAATTTGGTAGGTACCGAGCACTTGCTGTTGAGTATCTTAAAAGACAACGACAATGCGGCAACCCGCACTTTGGCTAGTGCTTCAATTGATTACAGATCCGTTCGCGAAGAATTGATTGCATCTGAAGGTTTGGAGAGTCCAACGGATACTCCATTGAATACGCCCCGAGCTGAGTTCCCACCCAATGAGGATGACGATGAGCCATTCATGGGTAGTAGTGCTTCTGGTGGCGGTGCAGGTTCTTCTGCCAAACGTCAAGGTGATCCCAAAAGTAAAACGCCCGTTTTGGATAATTTCGGAAGAGATTTGACCAAGATGGCCGAGGATGGAAAATTGGATCCTATCGTTGGAAGAGAGAAAGAAATTGAGCGTGTAAGCCAAGTTTTGTCCAGAAGAAAAAAGAACAATCCTATATTGATTGGAGAGCCCGGTGTTGGTAAATCAGCCATCGCGGAAGGATTGGCTATTCGCATTGTGCAAAAGAAAGTAAGTCGTGTATTGTTTGGTAAACGTGTCGTGACATTGGATGTGGCGTCGTTGGTTGCTGGAACCAAATACCGTGGTCAGTTTGAAGAGCGCATGAAGGCTTTGATGAATGAATTGGAGAAATCGCCAGATGTAATCTTATTCATTGATGAAATCCATACCATTGTTGGAGCTGGCGGAGCCAGTGGTTCTTTGGATGCGAGCAATATGTTCAAACCTGCGTTGGCAAGAGGTGAAATTCAATGTATCGGTGCTACGACCTTGGATGAATATCGTCAGTACATTGAGAAGGATGGCGCTTTAGAAAGACGTTTCCAAAAGGTTGTGGTTGATCCAACGACCATTGACGAGACCATTCAAATTTTGAACAACATCAAGGACAAATATGAGGAACACCACAGTGTTTCTTATACCGATCAAGCAATTGCGGCTTGTGTTCGTTTGACTGCTCGTTATATAACAGATCGTCATTTACCGGACAAAGCCATTGATGCTTTGGATGAAGTTGGTTCACGTGTGCATTTGAATAACATTCAAGTTCCGCAAGAGATTATCGAAATTGAGAAAGCAATTGAGGAAGTTAAAGTTGAGAAATCTCAAGTAGTCAAGAGTCAGAAATATGAAGAGGCCGCCAAATTGCGTGATAAAGAAAAGCAATTGAATGAGCGTTTGGAAGCAGCCAAAAATCAATGGGAACAAGATGCCAAGACGCATCGTGTAACGGTTACTGAATCGCATGTTGAGGAAGTAGTATCGATGATGACTGGAATTCCAGTGAATCGTGTAGCGGAGAAAGAAAGTGGTCGCTTGGCAAAAATGGATCAAGAGTTAGAAGGCAAAGTGATTGGACAAGATGATGCGATCAAGAAAGTTGTTCGCGCCATCAAACGTAACCGCGCAGGCTTAAAGGATCCCAACCGTCCAATCGGATCGTTTTTGTTCTTGGGACCAACAGGTGTCGGTAAAACCCAATTGGCAAAAGAGTTGGCCAAGTTTCTATTTGATACTGAAGATTCATTGATTCGAATCGACATGTCAGAATACATGGAGAAGTTTGCTGTATCTCGTTTGATTGGAGCGCCTCCCGGCTATGTGGGTTATGAAGAAGGTGGTCAGTTGACTGAAAAAGTTAGAAGACGTCCCTACTCTATCGTTTTGTTGGATGAAGTAGAAAAAGCACATCCTGATGTTTTCAACTTGTTGTTGCAAGCATTGGATGATGGACAGATGACTGACAGTTTGGGTAGAAAGATTGATTTTAAAAACACCGTTATCATCATGACATCTAACATTGGTGCGCGTCAATTGCAAGACTTTGGTTCCGGTGTTGGTTTTAGTACTTCGTCAAGAAGTGCTTCAGACGAGCAAGATCGCAAAGGCATCATTGAAGCCGCATTGCGCAAGGCGTTTGCTCCTGAGTTTTTGAATCGTGTTGATGATTTGGTTGTTTTCAATCCATTGAAGAAAGAGCACATTCATCAAATCATTGATATCGAATTGGCCAAGTTGTTCCATCGCATTACAGATTTGGGATATAAGATTGAGTTGACTGATGTGGCCAAAGATTTTATCGCAGACAAAGGATACGATGAGAAATATGGCGCTCGGCCATTGAGAAGGTCTATTCAGAAATATTTGGAAGATCCAATTGCTGAAGAAATCATTAACTCCAATCTTCAGGAAGGTGACACTTTGGTTGTGGACTTTGATACTGAAGAATCTAAGATTGTGATGAAAGTCAACAAGAAAGAGAATGAATAAAACAATTTACCCCAGTGCAATATCCTGGGGTTTATGGATTCCCGTTTATGCCCTGATCATTGGTCAGGGCATTTTCATGGCGGGAACAGTCTCGTGGGCATTTCTTTTCTTTCATTTTTCTTTGGCCATACTGATTTACTTTTTTGTTGTGCGAATCAAATATGAATTGGACGATGAGAAACTGGTGATATTTATGGGGCCCATTCGATACAAGACCATAGATATTCAATCCATTCGAAAAATGGAGCTGAGCAATAATCCATTGAGTTCGCCAGCTGCTTCATTGAAACGAATTGCGATTCATTACAACAAATGGGGTTACGTTTTGATATCACCCAAAAATCGCGAGGCCTTTATTCAAGATGTTTTGGATCGTCAAAAGAAATTCGAAATCTGTTGATATACGGCTTGAAAAAAGTCGATATAAAAATGGTAGTCCCAAGCTCCCACGATTAGAATACCTCCTATCGCTCCCCATATGTGAGCATCATGTGCAATAGGACCTTGTCCTTTTTTGCTGAAGTAATGTTCCAAACCCAGGAATACTAGAGCTCCTATCCAAGCGGGCATTGGTATGAGCATCATAAATCCAACGTCCATGGTTGGGAATAAAAGCATAAATGCCATCATGATTGCACTCACCGCACCAGATGCACCAACACTGCGGTAGGCGTATTGGTTTTTGTGCTTTTTTAAACTCGGAAGAGAGGCAATGACAGCACCCAAAAAATACAAAGTGACAAAGAAAATTTTTCCCACCATCGGCGTCCATATATGCATGTTGGGATGGAATTGCTGTAATATTTCCGGATGGGTTAATACAGTTTCGAGTATTTCTCCAAACGAATAAAATGTATACATGTTGAATGCAAGATGCATCCAATCAGCGTGGACAAAGGCATGACCGATTAAACGATCCCATTCTTTGTTTTGAAAGATTACGTAGGGATGAAAAGCCAAACGATTGAACCAATCCCTTCGCTCAAATGCCAAGTAAGAAATCAGAACAGTTATGGCAATGATGCCGAAAGTTAGCGGGGTCTGCATATTAGCTGGAATGATCTGCTACGATTTGCCATTTCTCATCCATTCGTTTCCAAAGCAATGAGAAATGTCCTGATAAGGTATCATTGGTTCGGAACAATGTCCATTTTCCATCAACCCATGCCGTCTCGTCATTGATATGATTAAAATACAAATCGGTAAATTCAAGTTTGCCCATTTCACTGGGTTTGTAGTTTTTCTTGTATCTCGCAAGCGTTGCATTCCAGCCCAAGGTCACCCCCGATTTCCCCATGAATCGCAGTGAGTCACTGTGCCAATATGGTTCCATAAACCCTTCAATATCGCGGGCATTCCAAGCATCAGATTGTCGCTGCATAATTTGTTTGATGTCCCATTGAATATCGGGGCGATCCATACACCCCGACATAACAAGAGACAAACAGATCGAGAGAACAATTTTATACATTGAAGCGGAAATGCATGATATCGCCATCTTGAACAATATACTCCTTTCCTTCAACACCCATCTTACCAGCCTCCTTAACAGCAGGTTCTGATTTGTAATGGATATAATCTGAGAATTTGATTACTTCAGCACGAATAAATCCTTTCTCAAAATCCGTATGGATAACTCCAGCCGCTTGTGGAGCTGTATCACCTTTGTGGATGGTCCAAGCACGAACCTCCTTGACACCCGCTGTGAAATAGGTTTGCAGGTTCAATAGATAGTAAGCAGACTTGATCAATTTAGAAACACCTGGTTCTTCAAGACCCAAATCTTGAAGAAACATTTGTCTTTCTTCAAAAGTTTCCAATGAAGCAATATCCGCTTCGATAGCCGCACCGATGATAATTACTTGGGCATTCTCATCTTTTACTGCTTCTTTTACTCGTTCCACATGCGCGTTTCCGGTCTTTACGGAACTCTCTTCTACATTGCACACATACATGACAGGCTTGGAAGTTAGAAGTTGAAGATCCTTCATTAATTTCTCTTCATCGTCATTTTCAGGCACCACTACCCTAGCGCTTTTACCTTGTTCCAAGGCCTCTTTGATTTTGGTCAAAAAGTCAAAAGTTCTTTTGGCATCTTTGTCACCTGTTTTGGCAGCCTTGGCCACTTTTTGAAAACGAGCTTCTACTCCTTCAAGATCTTTCAACTGCAATTCGATATCAATGATTTCTTTGTCTCGAACAGGATCTACACTTCCATCCACATGGACAACATTGGGATCTTCAAAGCAACGTAAGACGTGAATGATAGCATCAGTTTCGCGAATATTAGAAAGGAACTTATTTCCCAAACCTTCACCTTTGCTAGCACCTTTTACAAGACCTGCGATATCCACAATTTCAATTGTTGTGGGGACAATTCTTTCTGGTGTAATTAATTCAGCCAATTGAGTTAGACGCTCATCTGGAACAGTTATCGTTCCAACGTTGGGTTCAATTGTACAGAAAGGAAAATTGGCCGCCTGCGCTTTGGCATTGGACAAGCAATTAAATAGAGTGGATTTTCCGACATTGGGCAATCCAACGATACCGCATTTTAATGACATAATAAAATTTTGAAGTGCAAATGTACTGACTCAGGCCACACTTTTATACATTTGTAAAAACAAATGATTATGGGACATCACGAAGAACATCACGGACATTCAGAAGCTCAACAAAATGAGATTGGCGGACCAGTAACCTTGGCTATTATGCTTTTTGCAGTGGCGGTTACCATTATTTATTTTTTGATTGAATGGTCTGATCGTTGATTGTGAGTTGATGATATTAAAAAAGCGCCTATTGGCGCTTTTTTTATTTACTCTTGGTATCCCTTGGGTTTCTTAACTGTAAAGACCCGGGAAATATTAAATCCAAATTGTATATCTCCTTTGTCCCATTTACCAGTGGTTTCCGTAATAAATCCTTTTTCATTCATGGAAGAGCCATTGGTTAAGTGAAGTTGAAACACGTGTCCACCTGTTTCGATATCAACTCCCAAACTCAAACTGTTGGTAGCCCCTGGGATATTGTCTTTCATAAGTTTGAAATACTCTGCATTGAAAGCCAATCTTCTTGAAACTTTATATCGTCCCCCAACACCCAATGCAAAAACATCATGGGGAATATCTGAAGTTGCAACTAAGTTTCTGTGCACATGCGTTGGGCTCAATTGCAACGATAATTTATCATCAACTTTTTTAGCAATCAATAATTGGTTGCAATAATACAGCCGAGAGGTAAAGAAATTATCTCTGGTTGGATCGGCCCATTCAGTTCCGCGCATCACTATGGAACCAAAATACGATACGGAAATCGGCATTTTCTTGGGTCCAGATTCTATTTGTTTCAAAAGTTTAATCTTGGTAAATCCGTCCACCTCTTCGTTGACGTTGGATCGGCCTATGCCCACCATCCAGTTGTCCGTAATACCATACTCCAAGCCTAGTCGCATAGAAGCCATGTCCAATCCATAGAATTTGTGGATTCCGGAATTTAGGGTACCAAAGCGGTGACTGATTCTAAAGTCCATTACCCCACCGGCAACATTCTCAATGGACTGCCCATTGATTACCCTGGTTGATTTGAAAGTAGCTGTAGAATAGATAATCGGATCTTCATCTCCAAGTAAGCTAAGTAAATCAGATGTCGTATCCGATTGAGACCAGACAAAACCCATCGGAAAGCAAAAAGCGGTAGCTAACCAGATTTTAATTTTCATTTTATTTTTTTAATTCGGTAAGATCAGCTTTTGCTGAAACTTCTATGCTTTCAGCAATATTGTTCTTCAAGTTTGCTTCAATTTTGATGTTGTGATCAGCACATTTTACGTTGAACTTGGTTTCAGCTATTACGTGTCCTCCACTTACTTTGAAAGTAGCTTTTGTTGTGTAATTTTTAGAAACACCATGAATATCCAACGATCCAGAAACATTGGCTGTATAGGTTCCATCTTTCTTAATGTTGATGGCACCTACGTTTTCAATTTTTCCTTTGAACGTTGCCTTAGGGAATTTGGTGCTTTCAACGTAATTTTCATTGTAGTGCTCTTGCATCAAGGCTTTTTCAAATTTGAAATTGGTTTGAAGAGCTGAAATTTGGATATCACCAGTGGCCCAGTCGATGATATAAGTGACACTTTCATTGTTGGCCTTGATGTCCTCCATATTGGTTTTTGAGAAGAATCCCAAATGACCATTTCGAGTAAAATACTTTTGTGCTTGAGTGGCTGAGATTGATGCCAAAAAAGCGATTGATAGGATTATTTTTTTCATACAATATTTTTTAAATCAGTTTTCAACTATTGTGCCACTACTGCTTGATTCAATTGGATTTCAGGTCCGAGCAATATTATTCCATCCATCTCTACCTCTTCTTTAAATCCAATACAAATTCCTTGAATACGTATTAACTGATTTGCAATGGGTTTGATCTGTAAGGAATCTGCAAATGTTACAGAAATTATCCCTCCAGAAACAGATTGAGTGGACATGCTTAAATGAGTTCCACTTGTGTCTTGGCTAAAAGATTGAACATTACCAGATATCAATAAATTTTTATTAATGTACTTCTTTAAAAAAGCACCTCTATCCAAATCAAATTGTTTGAATAAATCATTTGCTGAAAGTTCCTCAAATACTTCTACATCTGCAGCCGTCTCATGCGGCTTGTTATATAAATAAAGGCCAATGGCCGTTCCAAGAGCGATGACTATGAGAAAGAATACAATAACTTTTTTAAGCATCTTCTTATTTTTGTGGTTATGAAAAATATCTTTTTATCGTTTTACTTATTCGCTTTTGCAACTTTTTGTTGGAGTCAGAATGATACCACACGCGTGCTGTTTATAGGGAACAGCTATACGGGAGTGAACAATCTTCCTTCATTGTTTCAGCAATGTGCGAACAGTACAAATATACCCACTTTTGTTTTGAGTAATAACCCCGGGGGATATACTTTCAATCAACATTTGAGTAATGCAATTACAACGGGATATATTCAACAAGGCAATTGGGATTTTGTTGTTCTGCAAGAGCAAAGTCAGATACCATCTTTTCCGCTTTCACAAGTTCAAACGGATTGTTTTCCTTATGCAGCGCGATTGAATGATAGTATTGTAAAATATTCACCATGTGGTGAAACGGTTTTCTATCAAACTTGGGGAAGACAAAATGGAGACGCCAGCAATTGTCCCAATTGGCCACCTGTTTGCACCTATGAAGGTATGGATAGTTTGTTGCGATTGCGATATCAAATGATGGCAGATGACAATGATGCAATTGTTTCTCCTGTAGGTGCTTGTTGGAGGTACATCAGAAACAACTATCCGAGTTTGAATTTGTACAATGCCGATCAATCTCATCCATCGCTTTTTGGTAGTTATGTGGCTGCTTTGAGCTTCTACTCTACTATCTTTCGATTGAGTCCAGATGATGTGACCTATACGGCCGGGTTGAGTGCTCAAGAGGTAGCAGTAGCCAAAGAAGCGGTGAATAATGTGGTAATGGGCAATCAAGCGGAGTGGAATATTGGCGACTTTGATTTTAATCCAACAGCAGTTATTGATACCGTTGAATATACTGTTTTGGGTCAAGTAGATTGTGTGAATTGTGATTCGATTATTTGGCATTTGAATACTGGACAAGAATATTATGGAGATTCATTGGCACACACATTTACCAATCCAGGAATGTACAGTGTAACATTGGTAGCCTATCAATGTGGTGAGTATTACAGCCAATATTGGGAAGTTTGGATTGAGCCCACTACTGGGATTTTAAATGTGAAAGAGCAGCCCAATTTCAGAAAATTGAATGAAAGTCAATTTGATATTTTTTCAAATGGAGCCTCTGTGGATAGTGTGATTCTAATGAATTCCACTGGACAGTTGGTTGATCAGTGGCGCTGGGTAAAAGGAGCTGAAAAAATTACAATTGATTTAAAAGACAAATCACATGGTATGTATTTTATTCAATTGAAGGGTGCGTATTTTCCCGGAATTAAAATTTATTATTAACGTAAATACGTCAATAAATTAACAAAAATAAATCGTCATTATTAAAATTCAGAAAGTACTTTTGCCGCCGAATGACTCACCCATTATTGGGTAAATTTCATAGGTTTAAATGAGTCTTTTAGTTAAGGTAAAACAAAGTCCGGAAACGTCCGGGCTTTGTTGTTTTCGGACGTTTCGGTTTGATGAATTGCCTATTTCTGTGCCTTTTTGTAGAGGTAAGCTGATAGCAACATGAAAAATATATTGGGAATCCAAACTGCTATAATGACTGGAACACCAACGGTGACAGCAGATACAGCGGTTACTTTTGAAATGAATACATATACAAAACCCAACACAACAGCCAACAAAAGGTGAACACCTGTTCCTCCTCTAATTTTCCGAGATGCTATGGTGACTCCGATTAAGGTGAGTATGATTATCGCAAATGCATTTGAAGTTCTGGAGTGAAGTTCTACTTCAAATTCTTTTACTCTACCTGATCCACTTAATCTTTGCTCTTCTATAAACGCCATGAGTTCTGGTGTATCCATGGCGCTCATGATCTCTGCTCTCAGCGCAAAATCTTCAATGGTCATGGGTAAAATGGTATCAAGCTGAGGCTTGAACATCAATTTTTCATTTCCGTTTTTGTTCCAAGATCTGATTAAAGCTCTTTCGATTTTCCATTGATTGGAATTGGGTTGGGAAGAAGCTCCGTGTGCAGTAATTTTCTGAATCAATTTACCATTGTCCCACTGTTCAAGCGAAAACTGAGATCCTGAACTAGTAGCTGCATTTACTCTGTAAAAATGAGCCAACGTGCCTGGGGCTACCTCTCTGTGCAAATTTGTTTGCGATACCGTTAAGGCCTTTTTGATGTATTTCAGTTCAAATTCATATTTGGTTGTATTGGCCCAGGGAACAATGAAATGACTTAGCAACAAAGAGAGCATGGCCATGAAGGATGCGAACATCAAATATGGACGAAGAATTCTTTTGTAGGAAATACCACCACTCAATATGGCAATCATCTCAGATTGTTGGGCCAATTTACTGGTGAACCAAATCACCGTTAAAAACACAATGAAAGAACTTAGCAGATTGCCGAAATAGAAGCAAAAATTTAAATAGTACTTGGTAATGATCTGCCAAAAGGTGGCGTCGGATTGAAGGAAGTCGTCAATGTTTTCACTCAAATCAAAAATGACAGAAATGATGACAAATGCAGCAATCATGAACATAAAATTGCTCACGAATTTTTTGATGATGAATTTGTCTAACGTTCCCATTTCTGTCTTTTCAATTACAATCGTTGCATCAATTGAGGAACCATTTTGTTTTTCCAATCATTGAAAGTACCTTCAATAATTTTCTCACGAGCAGTTTGAACCAAACGCAAATAGAAATTTAAATTGTGTGCGGTAGCAATTTGCAAAGCCAAGAGCTCTTCTGCAACAAACAAATGACGTACATATGCTCTGCTATAAAATTGGTCAACATAACTCTCACCTTCAGGATCCAAAGGTGAAAAATCACTTTCCCATTTTTTATTTCTCATATTGAGAATTCCATTCCAAGTGAAAAGTTGACCGTTACGTGCGTTCCTTGTAGGCATTACACAATCAAACATATCAACGCCAAGTGCTATAGACTCCAAGATATTGGCAGGAGTGCCAACGCCCATCAAATAGCGCGGTTTGTCGGCAGGTAATATATCACAGACTTCCTCGGTCATTCTGTACATGTCTTCATGAGGTTCTCCAACACTTAAGCCCCCAATGGCATTGCCTTCTGCATTTTTGGAAGCAACGTATTCTGCACTTTCTTTTCTAAGATCACTGAAAACCGATCCTTGAACAATGGGGAAAAGACTTTGGTGATATCCATACAAAGGTTGTGTCTCATTGATTCTTTCAAAGCATCTATCCAACCATTGGTGCGTTATACGCAAACTATTTTTTGCATAAGAATAATCGCATGGATAAGGCGGACACTCATCAAAGGCCATGATAATATCAGCTCCGATGATTCTCTGAATATCCATTACACGTTCGGGAGTGAATGTATGTCTCGAACCATCGATATGTGATTGGAAAATAACGCCCTCCTCTTTGATTTTTCGGTTACCTGAAAGGCTGTAAACCTGATACCCTCCACTATCGGTTAGAATCGGGCGATCCCAACCATTGAATCTATGAAGGCCACCGGCGGCTTGCATGATATCCAATCCTGGGCGCAAATACAAATGATAAGTATTACCCAAAATGATTTGGGCTTTGACATCATTTTTTAAATCTTGTTGGTTGATGGCTTTCACCGTACCTGCAGTTCCAACCGGCATGAAGATCGGGGTTTCAATCTTTCCATGATCCGTTGTTATCACTCCAGCTCTCGCTTTTGATTGAAGATCTTTCTTTAGCAATTCAAATGTCAATCCCATGCCGCAAAGGTAATACCTTTGTGCCATGTCAGAATTGAAACACCGCGCAGGATTTGTCAATATTATTGGATTGCCCAATGCAGGCAAGTCAACATTGATGAATGCCTTAATAGGTCAAAAGTTAAGTATCGTCACGGCCAAGGCGCAAACAACACGTCATCGCATCATGGGAATATTGAATGGAGACGATTATCAAATTGTTTACAGTGATACTCCAGGTGTTCTTGATCCCAAGTACAAGTTGCATGAGGGAATGATGAAAGCTGTAGGAAGTGCTTTGACCGATGCTGATTTGCTTTTGTTGGTGATTGATAGCGCAGATCGAACACCTTTTCACGCCTCCACATTGGAGAAGATCAAGAAAATGGATGTTCCCATTTTTGTCGTTTTAAACAAATTGGATTTGGTCGGCAATGAGTCGGCCGATGCACTTTTTCAATATTGGCAAACGGAGCTTCCTCAGGCTAAAATCTATCCTGTAAGTGCACTCACCTATTTATATACCAAAGAATTGTTGCAGAAGATTATTGAGATTTTACCTCCTTCTCCTCCGTTTTTTCCCAAGGATGAGTTGTCAGATCGCACCATGCGTTTCTTCTGTAGCGAGATTATCCGTGAGAAGTTGTTGAAGTATTACAACAAGGAGATTCCCTATTCTTGCGAGGTTCAAATTGAATCGTACAAAGAAGAGGATCATGTCACCAAAATACGCGCGATCATTCTTACTGAGCGCGAATCTCAAAAAGCCATTATCATTGGTCATCAAGGTTCAGCCATTAAAAGAATGGCAACATCTGCCAGGAAAGAGATGGAAGCATTTTTGGACAAAAAGGTGTTTCTTGAAACATTTATCAAAGTTGATCCCGATTGGCGCAACAATGTCAATCGCTTGAAATCAATGGGATATTGGGAACAATAAAATGGTAACTTTTCCAAATTGCAAAATCAATCTGGGTCTTTTCGTAACTGAAAAGCGACCCAATGGTTATCATACTTTGGAGACCATTTTTTTACCCGGCTCCTTGCATGATGTTTTGGAATTGGTCATCAATGAAAATGAAAAAGATGCCCAAATATTCATGCACAACGCATCATTTGACATTGACAAAGCAAAACACAGTTGTTACCAGTCTTGGAAGGTGTTGCATGATCGTTATGGTATACCTGCGGTGGATATTCATTTGATTAAGAATATCCCCAGTGGAGCTGGATTGGGCGGAGGCTCTGCCGATGCAGCTTTTACCATGACCATGTTGAATGAAATGTTTGCGCTCAATTTACAAGAAGAGGAATTGATTACAATGGCTTCTAAAGTTGGAAGCGATAATGCATTTTTCATCATCAATTCGCCTTGTTTTGTAAACGGTGTTGGTCATGAATTGGAAAGAATGGATTTCCCGATTGATTTTAAGATAGATATTACATCTCCTCCTGTATCGATTTCTACAGCGGAAGCTTATCAATGGATAGTCCCGAAGCCTGCTTCTTTTGATTTGCGTTTACTTCCTACCGTTCCCAAAGAAAAGTGGAAAGATGTACTTCGAAATGATTTTGAAGAAGGTGCTATTGCCAAACATCCGATTATTGGAACGTATATTCAAGATCATTACAATCGAGGTGCATTTTATGCTGCGATGAGCGGAAGTGGAAGTTCGGTCTTTGGATTGTATTGATATTCAATTGAAATAAAAAAAAGGGCCGAAGCCCTTTTTTGTTTTCTATCTGGAGAGGTTTATCCACTCTTGAAATTCGAATTCTTTCCCATCATACAATTGGGCATTACCCAAGAAAAGGTATTGTCCTTCTGCTGCAGGTTGACCATTGATCTTTCCGTCCCATCCTTTGTTGACATCTGTCCATTCGTAGACCACACTACCCCATCGATTTAGAATTTTTCCGCTAAACTCACGGACTGTAAATTCTCCGCAATCGTAATACACACCACCATAAAAGTTCTCACATGACACGCGGTATATATCGTTGTATCCATCATTGTTGGGAGTGAAAAAATTGAATGATGCGATTTGGGCTGAATCATAAACGAAAACGATGAAATCCAAATCGGAAGTACATCCACCTGGCCCCGTTACGGTTAAGGTTACATTGTGGTATCCCAAAGAATCAAACTCATGGGTGATATCTGTTCCCGCACTGAAAGTTTGTGTATCATCCCCCCAATTCCATGAAGACGAAGAGCCATACAATGATTGATCATCAAAACTTACTTCCAATGGCAAGTAGCCACTGATTACTGTAGACAATGGATCAAACTCCGGAGTTGAAACAAATGAGGCAACTGGAGTTTCTATAACTGGAATATTGGCCGTGAAATTTTGAATACATCCGTTGTTATCTGAAACTACAACTTGGATAGGACCATCATTTACGTTGCTCTGAGTTGATGTTACGCTTGAACCTTGGTCCCAAGTGTATGAATAATTGGGTGTTCCTCCACTTATGGTAACAGATGCCGATCCATTGGCAACCAAATCACCACAAACATCACCTGTAATATTGAAAGTTGCAGTCATAGCGGCAGGTTCGAACAAATTGAAATTTTGTACAACTTGACAACCATTGGCATCGGTTACGGTTACCGATTGATTTCCAGCAGTCAAATTATTTACAATTTCGCCATTGGTGCTTGAGTTGCTCCAATCCGCAGTGTATCCGGGTGTACCACCATTGATGGTTACTTCCCCTACTCCATCATTTCCACCAAAGCACGAAGGCTCGGTGATTCCAACTACCGCAGTCAAAGGTTGTGGCTCGTCCATGTTATCGCTATCAGTAGCCGTACAACCGTTTGCATCGGTAACGGTTACAGCAATGTTTCCTTGAGGCAAAGCAACTGCGTTTACATTGGTTTCGCCATTGTTCCATAGAACTTGATAGCTGGTTGTTCCACCTGTTATGCCTGCTGTTGCGTGACCATTGGCTTGACCATAGCAAAGCACATCAACAATGTTTTGGATATTAACCGCCAAAAGAGCGGGCTCATTCACCGTCACATTCAAAGTCATATCGCAATTGTTGGCGTCAATTACTTGTACGACGTACAAACCTGCTTCCAAATCCTGCGCGACATTTCCGCTTCCGTTTACACCCGCAGGCCAGTTGACCGTATAACCTGGTGTTCCTCCAGAAATATTGATTGTAGCAGATCCATCATTTCCATTGAAGCAGTTGACGTGGTCAACTGTAGATGTAAGGGTCATTGGATTACCTACTAACTCAACCGTTCCACTTTCCGATTCCGTACATCCATTTCCGTCGGTTACAGTAACGGAGTAATTTCCGGGTGCAAGGTCACCATTAATGGCCTGGTTCAACGTTGCATTGTTTGACCACGCATATGATAGTGGATCCACAATATTGGCCACCACTGCTTCCAAAGAGCCTGTTGCTTGTCCTGAACAACCGATATTTCCTACAACCAATGAAAGGTCCATGGGAAGCGGTTCAAATATTTCTAAAGTATCTGGATTGGTGCAAGTTTGACCTTGGGGATTCAAATACGAAGCTGTTACCACGTAAGTTCCTGCAGCTAAATTTCCGACACTGGGTCCAGTAGCAAACTGAGGTCCGCCAAGATTAGACCATGCATAAGAAAAGACTGCCCCATTTGATCCACCTGTAGCTTGAACATCAATAACACCTGCTGCACCGCCATTACAAGCATTGTCTTCCATGTTCAAAACATTGATCACAATTGCTGGTGGTTCATTGATTGTTACGTTGATGGAGTCATAACATCCTGCCGCATCTTGAACCATCAATTGATAAACTCCTGCAGACAAACCCGAAACAATTTGTGAGGTTTGAGATGTTCCCGACCACTCGTAGGTTACCGCACCGATGTTACCATTGACAATTGCCGCGGCCTGACCATTGGAAGAACCTGGGCAAGTAACATTAACCACAGAAGCAGAGACATTCAATGTATTTTCTTGAGGAACGTTGAAGGCACCTGATACTTCACAGCCCGAGCCCAAATCGATAACCGTAACATTGTAATTACCGTCGTTCAACCCGGTAGCATTGGGACTATTTAAAGTTGGTAATTGCGTCCATTCATAATCAAATGGGCCGATTCCATTATTCACTACCAAGGATATCGAACCAGCACCGTTGCCGCAACCAGAAGGTTGAATCGATGCAATTGTAGCAGTCGTATTGATTGCCACACCTGTTAATTCCACATGGACAACATCAGAATATGTTGCGCCACCACAAACCGCAGCTGTTGCGGTGAAGTCGCCGGAAACAGGCGTATTGATTGTAATGGATGGTCCTGTTCCAACTTGCTGACCCGCTTGATTGGTCCACACAATGGGTGGAGATCCTGCTGGTGTATATCTCCAAGATTCATTGTTTGCTGTCCAAGACGCACTATTTCTTCCTGGTACCGTTACGGCTGCTGTTCCATTTGAATTGTGTATCCCTTGAACGGAGAAATTGGGATTGCCACCTGGCCAAGTGCCACAAGAAGGCTTGGTCCACAAGTGATTTTCAATGATGTTCGTAGTCTCATGCAAAACAATTTGGAATTTTCCTTTGGTTGATGTGCAAGAGAACATGGGAATTTGATCAAAGGTCACCACCAATTTTCTGTTGGGTGCCACACCAATCGTTTGGTATTTGATGTAAGGACCTTGTCCACCCGTACCGGGATGCCAATCTTGCCAAGGACCAAAGATGCAATTCTTGGGTACGTTGGTTGCAGTACTTGGAATGGAAGCGGAAACATAGCTTGTGGGCTGACCACCAGAAAATGATACCCACCCGTTAGAACCTATCCAAAAATTGGTGTAGGTATTGTTGTAGTAACAAAAAGAAAATCCTATCGGAAATGAAGCCGATACCGCATCATCCCCCAAAGTTACCCCTGTTCCACCAATGGCTTCAGGTGCAAAGGCTGGGAGTTGCTCTACGGTGTAGTTGTTTGATGATGTTACTCCATCAACGGTGGCATTCAGAATAACAGGACCCGAACATTGGAAAATGTCATCCCCCGCATCCACCGATTGAGCTAACCCATTAAAAGTAGAAAGGGCTACACAGAGCCCTATTCCCCATTTTTTCATATTGAAAAATTTATTTGTACCAAGCATCTGCGTTGTTCAAATCTAGTTTTTGACCATTTTTGGTAACGCTGTTGATGCCCATTGCAGACATTATTTTAACGGCGTAGTTGAAATCAACTTCACCTCTAATGGTTAATACACAATTGTATTTTTCACCATTCAAAGGATCATTTTCGACACTTAGATAAGCACTACTTTTTACAGTTTCAGCTTTGTCCATGATGGCCGCCAAAGCATCTTTTTCGCCGCAAAAATCGAAGCTAACTTGCATACCGTCCGTAAACTTCTTGAAAGAAGAACTACCTTCTTTTAACACTACACCATTGCATTGTGACATGGCCCAATTGGAAATGGTGATCAAAGCAATTCCCAAGAATATTTTTTTCATATCGATAATTTTTACAATAATAGTAAAGACCTATATTTTCACCAAAAGTTGTCTCGTGTTATTCCTTTCTCCACTTACATTTGAAATATGAAAAATCTTTTTCTTTTGGGATTCATTATTTGTGTCCAACATGTCCTGTCTCAGACACCTTGCGATAATGGTTTTGCGGGAGAGTATCCATGTTTGAATATGGACTTATTGGGGCACATGACCAATGCTGAGATTGGTGGATGTGACAACACCAATGACATTTGGGGATGGGTATCCCCCAATTCAGGGAAGGAATATGCTTTGGTGGGCTGTTCCAACGGAACAGCTTTTGTTGATGTGTCAGATCCCATTCATCCCATTTACTTGGGTCTTCTACCAGCACATGATGTATCTAGTCTTTGGAGAGATTTAGAAACGTACAACGATTACGTTTTTGTAGTTAGTGAATCCAGCAACCATGGGATGCAGGTGATGAACCTATTGCAATTGGATACCCTTACCAATGTGCCTGTGTTATTTAATGAGGATGCGCATTATGACGGATTTGGTCATTGCCATACTTTGAATATTGATCCCGTTTCAGGTATTCTCTGCGCAATGGGTACCAACACTTTTAGCGGTGGTCCACATCTATTGAATATCGCAAATCCATTAAATCCAATCTTTGTTGGAGGTTATGCAGATTCGGGATACACGCATGATGGTTTTATTACTACATACAGTGGCCCTGATGCCAATCACCAAGGCGATTTGATTATCGTCCTTTGCAATGGATATACAGGCTTGTACATTGTCAATGCCACATCTACCAACGATATTCAATTGTTGGATTCTTACTTGTACAATGAAACAGGATATGTTCACCAAGGTTGGTTCACCAAAGACAAACGCTATTTCTTGGTGAATGATGAATTGGACGAAATGAATTTTGGGAACAACACCCGTACCCATTTGTTTGATTTAAACGATTTGGACAATATTGGATATATGGGCTTCCACGAATCACAGAATACTTCCATCGATCACAATTTGTACATGGTGGATCAATTTGCATTTGAAAGCAATTACAGGAGTGGTGTTCGTGTTTTGGATGCCATTCAAACTGCTGAAGGTGTTTTGAATGAAGTAGCATTCTTTGATTTGGTACCCATGAATGATTTTGTTCAATTCTCAGGTACTTGGAGCAACTATCAATACTTGCCCAGTGGAATCAATTTGGCAACAAGCATGTATGATGGTTTTTTCATTACCCGTCCGACATTTTTACAATGGAACCAATCCCAATATGGTGTTTGTTTGAATGGTAGTTTTGATGCATCGTTGGAAATCAACACCAATTTGTATTTCCCATTACAAGTTTCACTCAACAACCCCAATTGGTTGTTGATGGAAGGTCCAATGACTCTTGAAACCAGCGGATCATATGATTTCCATTTTTCAGTTCAGAGCAATGCTCCTGTGGGAAAACATCGTGTCGCGATGGATTTGATTGCACCCAATGGACAATCTTACACCATTGAATTGGTGATTGAAGTAAGTTCAGGCTCAGCACCAACAGCCCCAACAATCGTCTCTCCATGGAATACCGAAGTTATTGGATTCAATCCTGTAGTCTTTTCTTGGACACCTTCCTTGGATGCCATTGAGTATGAGATTACCATTGCCACGGACCCCTTATTTAGCCAAAATGTTATCAGCCAAACAACTGCATTAACAAGCTTGAGTATTCCCATGACCCAAACGGGCATGCACCATTGGAAGGTTGTTGCCAAAAATGAGTGTGGTTCTTCTTGGATTGATGATGGCGTTTTTTCGATGCTGAGCACTTCGATTAATGAAGTTGTTTCAAAGGCATTCAATGTTTATCCTCAACCAGCGGATGATTTTGTTGTAATTGATGCAAACGGAAGGGATATCGAAATTATAGATGCGATGGGTCGTATCGTATGGAAGTCAAAAGAGCAAACCAATCAGATGATAGTTCCTACTTCAGATTTTCCGAATGGTTGGTATTGCATCAAGCAATTGGATCAAGTTCAGCCTTTGATCATACGTCATTGAAATCCAGGTTCGTCTAAATAGCGACGAAGTCCTTCTCTACCCGCTTTGATAAATAACGCCTTTTCCTCTGGGGAGAGGCGTTTTACTTTGGGGCCAATGTTGCAATCGCTGATACTTACCGTTCTTTTCCAATCGTAAGGCGTTAGAATAAAGCGGTTGAGATTTTCTTTCATGATGTAATAAACCGAGCCTACCAAATCAACTGTGTTGTGCACACTGTAATACAGAGGCAATTTGGTTTTGGTACGATCCACTTGAATTTGATAATCACTATCAATTCTGAAACCTATGGTTTGATTGGAAGAACAGTCAAATTGAGTGGAGTCATCAAAAACCCAGATTGGAAAATTGGAAAGAAATCCACCATCCAAAAGCACGTGATCTTTGTCCTCATAATTTTTCACATCCACCACACCACCGTTGTCATTGATAACCAAGGGTTCAAAATACAAGGGCACTGCCATGGAAGCACGAACAGCATCCACAATTCGCATGTTGGGGTAATTCAAAAAACTGAAATACTCCGCCTTTTGATGATTCATGCATGTTGCGGTGACGATAAGCTCTTTGTATTGATTGGATTTGAGATGCAATTCATGCAATTGCAAAAATGTAATATCAGAATGTCCGACTTTGGCTGCTATACATTTCTCCATCCATTTGGTGAATTTCTGACCCTTGTAATAGCCCATTCGACGAAATAACCTGAGTGTTCCACCAATAAAAAAACCACCGCCATCGTTGAACTTGGCAAAATTGGTGTTGCCGATCAATTCAAAAATTTCTTGAGGCGTATATCCCACTGCCAACAATGCCGCGGTAATTGCACCAGAAGAGGTTCCAGCAACACGTTGTATGTTTTGAAGTAGATGACGATCATCCATTTCCATCAATGCGCCACAATACGCCAAACCACGTATGCCCGCTCCTTCAAAAACAAGATTTTCGTATTGAATGGAATCCTTACCCGCTTGACCGAAGGTGAAGACGGGCACAACAATACTGATTGAAATAAAAAGAAAAAAGGTCTTAAGCATATTGGGTATATCTATTCTCTCTACAAAAACCAAACAACTGAATGCCCCATTCTTTGGCGAAATCTACGGCCAATGAACTGGGAGCGGATACGGCTGCAATGGCTGGAATCTTAGCCATGAAGCATTTGGCTATGATTTCATATGAAATACGTCCACTCACCAGAATTATTGCAGGAGCATTTTCCGAATGATTGAGATAATAATGGCCGATACATTTGTCAACAGCGTTGTGACGACCAATGTCCTCAAAGCAATTGATCAAGCTTTGATCTTTGTCAAAAAGCGCTGCCGCATGTAATCCTCCACTTTTGTCAAAATCGCTTTGCAATTTTCTCATCTCGACAAACATCTTATCCAATTCCCATTCTTTGTTCAGTGGATTCAGCGCTTCGCCCAATGGGGTTTCAAATGCCGTCTTGCCACAAATTCCGCAAGATGAAACACTCAAAAGCGATCGCTTATTGGCCAATGATGCGGGATTGGTAATCTCGAAATGTATGGTTGGATCAGTTGCATGTTCATCAAAATGAAATGGAACATGGGCTTGCTTTCTTGGAATGATGCCCTCTGAAATCAATAGGCCAATTCCCAAAAATAATTCGTGACCCGGTGTTTGCATTGTCACCGTGAGGGGATCGCCATTGATATAAATGGCAAAAGGTGATTCTACCACCAGTGCATCATTCACCGGTATAGAATCACCTTTTGAAACTTTCTTTCCTTGGTAGGAACGAATCATAACATTACTTACCGTAACGTTTTTCGGCCAAATCCAAAGCTTTGTACAAATTCACTACTGAACCTGTTCTTGAATATCTTCCGAAAGTATTCCATCCATCTAATGTGTAGTTCAATGAAAGGCTGTGCTGCAAATAGCTAGATCCACCATCAATATCTTTCAAACCCCATTTGGCTTGTGACTGGGCACTAACTGACCAAGCACGATTCATTTGTAGGTTCAAACCCAAACCGGTATGAATCGTCCAATAATCAGCAGTTGGTCCTGCAGAACGAGAGGTGTAACCCAATCCCTGGATGGTATGGATATTCAACTTTTTACCACTGATCAAATTGTATTGGGTATTCAAGTCATAAGCATTCAAATTGCTCACTTGATCTGTAACCACATTGTTTTGAACGCGAGCGTTCAACTTCATGAATGTAACAGCCAATGAAGCCGACCAATCTGCATTGATCTCTTGACCAATCTTGAATTGTACAGGCATAGCAGATTTGCTCCAATTGTCGCCTACTTTCAACATGTCTTCAAATTTCTTTCCGTCATCATCGATTGCAACCCAACCCACAGAGTATGTGCGTGGCGTGTTGCCAAAGAAAATCTTTTCTTTCCAAGTACGTGGACGATTCTCATCCAATGGCATTTGTTGACGACTGTAATCTACTGCTGACTCTAGAATCAAATTCTTTACTTCTGTTGCAGTCAATTGAGGATAGTAAGACCAAATTGCTGCTGCAACACCCGCAGTAACAGGAGAGGCCATTGAGGTTCCGCTCATTGCCTCATACTTTTTACCAGGAACTGTTGAGTAGATATCTACACCTGGTGCAAAAACATCAACTGTCTTACGACCATAGTTACTGAAACTTGCCTTCAAGCTTTCTGGATTTCTATCACTCGCACCGATTTCCAACCAAGTGGTACATTCACCACCAGAAATATACTTGGCAGTTGGGAAATTGTCTTTTACATCGACGTTCTTGTTGTCATTACCAGCTGCATGTACCAACAAAACACCTTTTGATTCTGCATATTTCACAGCTTCGTCCACGCGAGCTTTGAAAGGCGAATACGCTTTACCAAAACTCATGTTAATCACTTTGGCACCGTTGTTTACTGCATAGATAATCGCGTTAGCAACGTCTTTGTCGCGCTCGTCACCATCTGGTACACAACGGATAATCATCAACTCTGCGTTGGGACAAATTCCATCCATTCCCTTTCCATCACGTGATGCACCTACGATACCCGCAACATGTGTTCCGTGCTCTCCTGCAGGACCATCGATGTGGTTGTTGCCGTAGTTCATTTCATTGATGTCAGCATAATTGTCACCTACAATTGAACGAGGATCAAAATCCAAGTTGTATCCAAATTCCAATGCTGATTTTACTTGATCGCCCCATTGTGGCAATACCGCATCAAAGTTGTTTTCAATTCCAACAACAATCAATTGCTTATATATAGGAAGCGAATCATTGTCATTTTGGAATCCCATTACTTCGTCTTTGGTATAGTTGTCACCAATTTCTTTTTTGAAGAAGTTCTTGGCTGAAGCATACATTTTAGCAAATGCCTCATATTCCTTTACATCGTTTTGCGCGTTGGTCAAACGAGATTGGAAATCAGCTTCAAGCTTTTGGTAGTACTTAAATTCCTTTTCTTTTCCTTTGATTGATTTTCCATCTGGAAACATACCCTTGTACATTTTGTACACGCGAATAAATTCCATGTTGTCTTTCTCAACATCACCATTCTTGCCTCCCAAGAAGCTCCAACCATGAATATCATCGATGTAACCATTCTTATCATCATCAATTCCATTGCCTGCAATTTCACCTTTGTTGGTCCACAAACGAGTAGTCAAATCGGGATGATCGGTTTCAGTACCACTGTCAATAATGGCTACAACGATTGGTGCAAAAGATCCAGAAGCTGGAGAAAAATCTTGAAGTGCCTTTGCAGCACTGGTTCCTACGATGTTATTTGTACCGAAATCAGCGTGCTGCCATTGTTGATCGATAGGTGAATTTTGAGCTTGAGACAAGGTTGTCAAACAAGCCGTGGTTAAAGAAAAGATGATTTTTTTCATTTCAAATAATTGAATTGCGAATTAACGAAAAAAAAAGCAAGGTTGGACCAATCAACGTTTCATTCACTTTGAATAGTTAACAATGTTTTTTAAATAACATCCCAATCAAGTGATATGCACCTTTTCTTTGGTAGGTTGAACCATTAAATTGAAGAAGAAATGAGCTTCCCATCTGATTTAGAGATTGCGCAGAAATGCGAGATGAAACACATCAATGCGATTGCAGAAAGATTAAATGTTTCCGTTGATGATTTGGAACATTATGGTAAATACAAGGCCAAGTTGCCATTGCATTTGATTGATGATGAAAAAGTAAAGCAAGCCAAGTTGATTTTGGTTAGTGCCATTACCCCAACTCCCGCGGGAGAAGGAAAGACTACTACCTCCATCGGTCTGACTGAAGGTTTGAATAAAATTGGAAAGAAAGCTACTGTTGTATTGAGAGAACCATCTTTGGGTCCAGTCTTTGGAATCAAAGGCGGAGCAGCTGGCGGTGGATATGCGCAGGTGGTTCCCATGGAGGACATCAACCTACATTTTACAGGAGATTTCAGCGCCATTGAAAAGGCCAATAATTTGTTGGCTGCTTTGATAGACAACAATATCCAAAGCAAAACAAACAATTTGGGAATCGATCCACGACAGGTATATTGGAAGCGCGTCATGGACATGAACGATCGTTCATTGCGTCAAATCATCATTGGTATTGGCGGAACTGGTAATGGTGTTCCGAGAGAAGATGGATTCAACATTACACCAGCATCTGAGGTAATGGCCATTCTATGTATGAGTAAGAATATCGAGGATTTAAAAGAGAAGTTGGGGAATATTTTCGTGGGCTTCACCTATGACAAGAAACCGGTTTATGCCCGTGATTTAAAAGCACAAGGCGCAATGGCTTTGTTGTTAAAGGATGCCATCAAGCCCAATTTGGTTCAGACATTAGAAGGAAATCCTGCTATTATTCACGGTGGTCCATTTGCCAATATTGCGCAAGGAACCAACACCATCATCGCAACGAAAATGGGATTGAGCTTGAGCGACTATGTCGTAACAGAAGCTGGATTTGGTGCTGACTTGGGCGCGGAGAAATTCATGAACATCAAATGTGGATATGGACAATTGAAACCAGATGCCATAGTTTTGGTTGCTACGATTCGTGCATTGCGTCACCATGGAGGAGCGCCCAAAGAAGAATACAATACCGCTTCAATGGAGCGTATTACCAAGGGAATTGAAAACTTAGAAAAGCACATTGAAAACTGTTTGCATTTTGGGTTAACACCTGTTGTTGCATTGAACCACTTCCCTACTGATACTGAAGAGGAAATTCAATTTGTGATAGATCGTTGCGCATTAAAGGGAGTGAAGGCTGTTGTTGCAAGAGGATTTTCTCAAGGTGGAGATGGCATGCGTGATTTGGCGCGTGAGGTAGTTGAAGTTTTGGAATCAGGAAGAAATGCATTTGCTCCGTTGTATGATTGGAATGCACCTGTTAAGGAGAAGATTGAGAAAATTGCAAAGACCATTTATGGAGCGGATGCGGTTCAGTATACCAAGGAAGCTGAAACCAATTTGAAGACCATCGAGAAATTGGGATTGTCTGCATTGCCCATTTGCATGGCCAAGACGCAAAAGTCATTCAGCGATGATGAGCGCAAGATTGGTCGTCCAAAAGGATTTGTAGTAACAGTAAGAGAGTTTGAGTTTGCGGTTGGCGCTGGATTTATCATTCCCATATTGGGCGATATGATGCGCATGCCAGGACTTCCAATTGTACCCGCATCAGAAGGCATGGACATCGATGCCAATGGGGTGATCAGTGGATTGAGTTGATCGGTGAATCGGT
>JACCDP010499638.1_pt1 | contig 28874 bp, 5 predicted proteins | sample 7445841 | NCBI WGS metagenome assembly JACCDP01 (sample SAMN15323441, study PRJNA562643) | freshwater metagenome | isolation source: river surface water | place: USA:Blue River Watershed | collected 2017-08-17 | reverse complement strand
ATGTGGCCCACGGTGTATGTCATCGACCGCCGTGGCTATGTTCGCCACTGGTGGATGGGAGAACTCCGCTGGAAGGGCGCCCAAGGCGACCAAGAGATCGAACGATTGGCAAAACGCCTGTCGGCCTAGGGGCTTGGGGCTTTGGTTGGAGGTGAACTTCGGGAAGGGGCAAGAATTCCAGTGGCGCTTGTGGGGCTGGTATTTGCAATGATTCACCACTTCTGAGTTGGCCCAGAGTGAAGCTCCGAACCCTTCGAGGCGGGGCGTCCGGTGGGGGCTTTTGGGAGATGCGTTTTTTGAGGCCTTTCATGGTGCCTATTGTCGCCTGCTACAAGTGATCCCATCTATGGGCAAGATGGTGCGCCGCCACCCGAGGCCTGGTCCTTGTTTCGCGACATCTCCAAGGTCAGGCGAAAGTCGGGCTGGTTCTGCAACCGCATTTTGAAGCAGAACGATTGCTGTCGATTCTGGCGACTCCGTCGCCTTGGATGATTTTCTCCAGATCAACGTCCACATGATCTTGGCTATACTTGAGCAGGTTCCGGCTTGCAGGGATCGCCTTGTCCGTCCGCTCCGAGGGGCGATTGGAAAGTCTCATGTCGCCGGTCCTGGCCGGTGGTGCCGGGTTGGGCGTCGATCAACGCGTCCAAGCATGGACGGTGACCTTGGAGTTGATCGGGAAAGTTACCGGCACCTCGACCACCGCCGGGTTGACCGAGGTGTTGTCCACCTCGGTGTCCACCACCACTCGGGACCCCGCATCAGGCGTCAGGGTGATGCGCAGCGGCACCACCTTGCCGAAGCCGCGCGCCTGCACCTTGATCGTTCGCTCGGGCGTGGAACCGAAGGGAAGCAGGACGACGCCCGGAATGCTTCCTTCGGGGAATGCCGTGCCGGCCACCTCTACGGTATCGAGCCTCGGGGGCGTCGGGGGGATCGCCAACAGGTTGCCCCCCACCGACGAAAGACCTTGGAAATTAAAGGCGACTCCATCGCGCTCCAAGGTGTCCACCCGGATGCGGCCGAGTCCGCCCCAACCATCGTTTTTACAGCGGACATCCAGCAAGCCGGCGCCCTCGACGCGTAGCGCCACCAGACGGATGGCTCCGCCACTGCCCCCGCCTCCGGCGCACCCGTGGTTCCCTTCGCCCCCACGGGACTCGACCGTGCCTGTGACCCGAATCCGGTTGTTGGCAGCGATCAGGATGGCACCGCCACCGCCGCCGCCGCCTACACCAGGCGACCCGTTCTTCCCGCCGCCGCCGGAACCTCCTGTCAGGGGAATCAACACGGAGTTGCCGTGGACCACTCCGTCCCGGGCATGGCCCCGACGTGACCCGAAGCCCGCATTCCCGGGCATGACGTTGCTATCGCACGGGTCATTCCCGGCGCGCCCCCCGCCAGGTCCATACCCATCGCCGGCGGCGGTGCTGCTGAAGCCCGGCTTGCCGCCGCCGAAGCCGCCCGGCCCGGGCGCGCCGCCATCGTTGGACGTTCCGGCGGAGCCGTTCACGTCGATGGTCCCGTTCACCACGATCTCGTTCTGAGCAAGGATGAAGACCGGGGTATTGCGGACATTACGCCGGAAGTTCAGCCGCACGCCGGCATTCACCGTGAGGCTCCGGTAGTGCAGCTTGCCGTCGGCGGGCAGGTCGAGGGTGGTGTTCTGGTCGATGATGACATCGCCCAGCGACCCGTTGCTGCCCACGTCGAAACTCTGCGGCAAAGCCGGCAGGGCGGCAGTTATGAGCGTGGCGAGGAGCAGCATCTTGAGACCGTTGGCACGGGGGAATCGGATGGTGTTCATGGAGAGGTGATGGATTGACGGAGGGAGTTCTGAGAATCGGGAATCCCCGGCACGGAAGGCAGCCGGAGGCGGTAGAACAGGGCTCGGCCATCGATGGACTGAGAGCGCCCGGACCAGCGGTTGCCAGCGCTCTGAAGGATTTCCATTGATTCGGTCTGCCAGACGATCAGATCGCTGCTGGATTCCAGGATGAATCGGCCGTTGGCGGGGCCGGTCCACTCAAGCAGCACCCAACGGGTTTCAGCAGGTTCAGATGCGGCTCTCTGGGAGCGCGCTTCGGGAATGTCGGCCAATCGCAGCCCGAGAAGCCGGACACCCGTTTCGAGAGTTGTTTGGGGGCCGCGGCCTGCACCGGAACCAGAGTCGGATCCAGGACCTGAGGGTGCCGCCTCCCAATCCACCAAGATGACCGGTTGTGACAGGGTTACCCCTCCGGACAGAAGGTCGCCGGGAGGAACCGCCGGCAGCACCACCTCGACGACCGGCTCGGACATCGTGATCCCCCCGGACAGCAGGTCGACCGGGGGAACTGCCGGCAGCACCACCTCAACGACCGGCTCGGACATCGTGATCCCTCCGGACAGCAGCTCGACCGGGGGAACTGCCGGCAACACCACCTCGACCGCCGGCTCGGACATCGTGATCCCCCCGGACAGCAGGTCGACCGGGGGAACTGCCGGCAACACCACCTCGACCGCCGGCTCGGACATCGTGATTCCCCCGACCAGCAAGTCGTCAGGCGGCAAGGCGGGCAAGGCCACGGAGTGTCCGGCCATGGGCCCAGCCACGACCAGGACGTCCGGGCGGGACGTCGCCGATTTCGGATCGGAGGCCAATTCGACCTCGAGCCCATCGGTCCAGCCGTCGCCATCGGTATCGGCGCGGCGTGGATCGGTGCCACGGGTCGCTTCATCGACATTGGACAAGGCGTCACCGTCGACATCCGGATCATCGCTGTCGCGCACGCCGTCGCCATCCAGGTCCTGATCAACCACCAGCGGCGCCGGATCGCGCCCATCGCGGATGCTGTCGTCATCGCTGTCCGGGTCGAGCGGATCGGTGCCGGTTGCGAATTCGGCCCCGTCGGCCAAGCCATCCCCGTCGGTGTCGGCGCGATGGGGATCGGTGCGGGTCACAGTGGCCTCCCGCAGGTTGGAGATGCCGTCCCCGTCGAGGTCGCCGGCGGCATCGTCGGTCACTGGATCCAGCCCGCGTGCTGCCTCGAACACGTCGGACATCCCGTCCCTGTCGGTGTCAACCAGCGGGTCGACCACCGTCTCCACCAGGAACAAATCCTCACCGGACTCGCTTCCGGCATCCGAGTACGTCAGCGAAAACGAGTCGGCCAGGCCGGTACCCCGCTGCGGGCGGTACCTCAGCCGCTGGCCTGGTTCGAGGAGGCCGGTGGCGCGCACCGGGGTGCGGGTGGCGTCGTCCAGCAACAGCCGGCCCTGCGACGGCAGTTGTGCCACCCGGATGCGGATCGGGTCACCATCGGCATCGGTGACCTCGAAGGGGACGGGCAGGTCCGGGATGTCATTGGTGAGCCGGATGGCGCGCAGTCGCGAGATGCCCCGGATGGCCGAGGGCCTCCGGGCGGTGCCGAGCGCCCCGGGATCGCCATGGCGACCATTGCCGGACAGATCCACCACGCCTCGGGCGAGATCCTCGTAGGCCGCCAGCGCCCGTGCCGGTACCAGAAGGAGGTAACCCAGGTCGAGGTTCGCCCCAGGCAGGAGGGTGAATCGCAGCGTATTGGTGCCGGAGAGGGGCAGCTCTACGGGTTTCTGGTTGGCATCGGTCAATGGTACCGTGGTGAAAGTGTCCCAACCTCCGGTTGCGGGGGACTCGAACGTTCCGAGTGGCTCGAGCGTCTGGTTGGAGGTGCCCCGACCTGCGGTCACTCGATCGAGGCGCGCCCGGATCGGGTTGCCACCCGACGAGACTCGGGCGAAGACCCGGTAGCGGTCCGGTGGCAGAATGCGTGTGTAGTTGATCCAGTCGCCCGGATCCCACCAACCGACCTTGAAGTCTTGGGTCACGGTCCACGTGGGCCTGGCCGTGTCTCCCACGGCCACCATCGGCACCCCGTCAGCCGGTCGATACTGGGGGGAGGGATTCCCTCCAGGATTGTGGAAGTCCACCCCCGGCACACCGACCTGGCCGGCATAGGCCCCGTTCGTGTAGGGCATGGCGCTGGCGGCAATGACGGACTGCCCACCGCCGAAGTCGAAGTCCTCGGCTTCGATGACGAAGGCACCCCGCGCCTCGGGGGGATCGAATGACCACCAACCCTGCAGGGGAGCGACCCCGGATGTGGGCGGCAACACCTCATCCGGCCGCCCGCCCGCCGCCATCGCCGAGACCTGGTCGGGGCTCAGGGCTCCTTGGAACACAGCGAAGTCGTCAAGCACCGCATCCGGGGAGCCACCACCGTCGCCGGCTCCGATGAACATGGCCGAAAAATCGACCGACATGGCGGTGGCATTGATGCCCCGATGGACTAGCCTTCCATCGATGTAGAGGCGCTTGTCCCTGCCGTCCTTGACGAAGGCGTAGTGATGCCACGCCGAGAACTCATGGCCGGTGGCCGTCGGATCGATGTCGATGCGGGTGTCGGATCCGCAGCATCCCTGCGTGTCGAAGTAGATTCGCCGGTCGGTCCACGGCAGATGGGATTGGAATCCCCGCCGGAACTGGGCCGAATTGGCGAGGTAGAAGGAACTGGCCTCGCGGAGCGAGCGGGTGCGCTGCCACAGGACGACACTCATGCGGTCGCCGACGGCGGCGGCGTTGGCCATCGACCCATTCAGGTACTGGAGCCATCCCGGATTGGCGGGTCCGACGTCGAATCCACGGTTGCCTCCGGGACCGGGCCGCCCCTCGCCGACGGCCGTGAGCCGCGCCGAACCCACGATCGTGCCGGCCTCGCCATTGACCCGGTTGACCAAAGTCGCAGCACGCGGACCCATCTCGTCGAAATCCCAGTAGCCCACCAAGCGGACCGGATTGCGGACCGTCGCCTCGGAAAGGAAATCGGTGGGCTTGGTCCTCGAGGATGCGGCGATGTCCGCATCCGATCGTGCGACACCCCAGACAAGGGTGTCCTCGAGGACACCAGCGAAGTTTCGTCCGGCGCAACAGGTCTCGGAGCCCATCCGGAAAGTGTTCGCTGATGGTCCATAGGTTGCCACAGGCCGCGTTGCAAGGCGCTGCCCATCTACGTAGGCTGCCAGCCTGGATCCGTCATAGGTGGCGGCGACGTGGTACCACCTGCCCGGGACTGCGCGGATTCGGGTGTTCGCGAGGGTGCCGTCGGCCGCCACAGCGGCAAAGTCGCCGTCCACCAAAGCCAGACCCCAGTCCCGGGATTCGTTGAAGACCCCGAGGAACCCCCTTCGACCCGGCTGGAGGACCTCTACGCGCACCCGGGTCTCGAGTGTCCACCTTTCCGCCGCGGGCCAGACTCCGAATTCAACAAAGTCGTCCACGCCGTCGAACTGGAGCGCTTGACCCGGTCTGGATCCGATGATCACCGGTGCCCGATTGGGGATCACGTTGTCGGGATCGACCAGGTCGGTGAGCCCATCGTCATCGGTATCCGGATTGCGCGGATCGGTGCCCCGGGTCGATTCGTCGGCATTGGCCACACCATCGCCGTCCACGTCGGGATCAGCGGCATCGGCAATCCCGTCCCCGTCGAGGTCTGGGTCGATCGCCACCGCCACTTCGAGCGCCGTGGAGAGACCGCTGGCATCCCGGGCGGTGAGCAGGAACCGGTTGGTCCCGGGCACCTCGCCTCTCAACGAGAGCCTCGCCTCCACCGAGCCAACGACCGTGGTCAGATCGAGCACCGCCAAGGCGCTGGATTCCCATTGGAACAGGTTCAAGGTTGGTCCCGAACCGGGGCCCAGGGTCAGGCGTTCCAGGTCTCCATCGGCATCGGAGACCCGCAACGTGGCGTTGGTGGCCCGCCCTTGCACGAGCCGGATCAGGCCTGGATCGGAAACCACCGGCGGGGTGTTGGCCACCGTGGGTCGTGAGTCGCGGTCGTCGCGCAGGCCGTCCCCGTCGGTGTCGGAATTGGTCGGATCCGTACCGGCGATCGCCTCCGCTCCGTCCGTCAACCCGTCGCCGTCGGTGTCTGGTCGACCTGGGTCAGAGCCGGCCGTCCGTTCTCTGCCGTTCGTCAGTCCGTCGCCGTCGAAATCCGCTGCATCGGAATCAGCGATGAATGGATCCATCAATCGTTCGACTTCGAAGCCGTTGGCCCAGCCATCGCCGTCGTCATCCCCGCCTCGTGGCCGGACATCCAAGACCAACGGAGGAGGGGTGTGGTCCGATCGCCCGGTCCGCAAAACCCGGAGTTGCACCTCCGCGCGGGTCGCATCCACCGGCAGCGGCAGGGATGCTCCGACTCCTCCGGGCACAGGGGTTGCCGTGACGAATGTCCCCTCGTTCAGGGCGAACTGGAACGCCGAGGCACCGACACCGTCTTCCACCGAGATTCGGGCGTTGATCGTTTGACCTGGAACCACCCGAGTTCCCGGGGCGGGAAGGAGCTCGGTGATCGCGGCTGTGGTGAGGGTTGCGGTCAACCCGGTCGGTGGCAGGGCCTCACCCGAGGCTCCTGTGAGCGGATTGCCGGCGGCGTCTTGAAGCGTCGGCCGCAGGGTCAGCATGTGTCGCCGGCCGGGAGCCAACGGCAGCTGTGGCCGCAATCTCAGCGCATTGCCCTCCAGCGCCGTCACCGCCAATGAAACCAACGTGCCTGAGTCATCCACCAGCGCGTAGTTTGTGGCGGCGAGCATGGAGGGCGACGGGGATTCATCGAAGGAAAGGGTCCAGTCGGTCCACAGCGAGCCGCCCAATGTCCTGTCGGGTGGCGAAAGGGATACCAAACGCGGGGGACTGAGGTCGGCCACCGTGAAAGTTCGCGCCACTGACGAGGAGAGTCCGGCCGCATCGGTGGCGACGATCCGGGCCGTCAGACGACCTCCCACTGATCGCAGGGAAGACAGATCGAAGGTGAAGTCCGACCGGGTCCCTATGTTGGGTGCGCCCGTCACGGTTCGGGTGCCGTTGGCAGTGGCGGCGCCCTCCAGGGTCGCCACCAGCGTCGCGGCCCCGCTGTTGTCGCGCCAATCGACCCCGAGCGTGAAGGATCCGCCGGACACCACGGAGTTTGCCTCTGGCGACACGATACCCACCACCGGGGCCATGCCGTCGCTCACGTCGATTTCAAGCAATCGGTCGTTTGTCTCCAGACCGGCCGTGTCTTTGGCGCTGGCGAACACCCGGATCTTCGAACCGGGCACCGCATCGGCTGGAAGCACACCCTGAAGGAACAAAGCCCCCCCGGAAATGGATTGGAGCGGAATCGTCGCGGCGCCAATCACCGCTGCCCGAAGGTCGGAAACGGCTCCGTCGTCTTCGGCCTCCACGCGGAGGCTGAATGAGCTCCCTGAGCGCAACGGCCCGACCTTCGGATCGACACGGACAAACCGGATGGTTGGCGGTTCATTGGTTCGAACCCTCAGGGTGAACGAAGCGAAAGGTCCTTCATTGCCGAATCGGTCGATGGCGATCGCCCTGACCGAGTAGTCGCCCGCAGCCGGCGCCGTGAGGGTCAGCTCGGTGCCCCCCGCCGCGGAGGTCCCGAGATTGGCGAAGTCGAGCGAGTAGCGCACCCGGAACTCACCCGCCTCCGGGGCGGCGAAAACCGACTGGAGCACGACGGGCGATCCGGCCACGGGCGATCCTCCGCCCTTGACCCCCACCGAAAGGATGGCGGGACCCAGCGTGTCGAGCGTTCGGAAGGCGGCGGTAAGCGGCAGTCCCGCCGCTTCGTTCCCGGCCAGGTCGCGCACGCCGGTGACGGTCGCCGTGAGCGTGGCGTTGACCGGCAGGTCGACCGCGGGGACGAACGTCAGCACGCGACCTCCAAGACCCAGCGACGTGGTGCCCGCGACCGGCCCAGAGGGTCCTGCGACGACGACCGTCGCGCCGGCCTGCAGGATCTCGTCGAAGCTCAGGCGAACCACGGTGCGCGGGTCCACCTGCTCCGAGGCATCGGATGGCGTGAAGCTGAGCAGTTGCGGCGGGCGTTGGTCCCGCGTCGTGAACGTCGCCGAGAACAGCACGGTCATCGGGCGGCCGACGAGATCGACCGGACCGGCGGCGGTCACGGCACCGAGGGCGTCCCTCAGCTCCCCGTCGACCACGACGACCCGGTAGGACGTCTGGCTATCGAGCGGGGCGACCGGATCGATCACCACCGTATCCGGCGCGGTCTGCACCAAGGTCGCCGGGACGACCGGACCGCCCGCCGCGGGGCGCAGGAAGATCCCGGTCGGGTTCACGCTCGAGGCCCGCAGGGGTTCGCTGAAGCGCAGCGTGACCTCCGAGCCGATGTCGACGCCCTCCGAGGTGTCGGCAGGCACGATGGAGACGATGCGCGGCGGAGATTCGTCCAGGATCAGGTCGCCAAGCTCGTCCACCTCGGCGTTGGCGCCGATGTCGCCCGACCGGCGGGCCACGCCACCATTGGCGGAGCGGAGTGCGCGCAGATCCCAGTTCCCCTGCGGCACCGGTGCCAACTCAAAGCGTCCATCCGGCCCCGTCATGCGGACGATGGTGCCCTCCAGCCCGCTGCGAGAGGGGAAGGTCGCCAGCACCTCGACGCCCTCGGCCACGGTGGTCCCATCCTCACGAAGGACGCGCCCCGTGACCGTGCCGCTGGCGGTCAGCACCAGGTCGCGCGACACGGTGCCACCGGCCACGACCTCCCGGACCGTCTCCGCGGCTCCGAGCCCCTGACGTTTCGCCTCGAGCATGACCGGCAGGCCGGTTGGCAGGCCGGCGAAGGCGAAGGAACCATCCGGGCCCGACACCATGACCTCGTTCAAGGGCGTGACCAGGTCGCCGGCGGCGGAGGCGATCGAGAGCCTGACCTCGGCGCCACCGGCCACCGTGACCCCGTCGGCCAGCACCACGCGGCCGGTCACGGCGCCGACGCCCCGGAGCACCAGCGACTGCTCGAACCTCTGGCCGCGCCCGGTGAGACCTACGGACGCCGTGACCGAGCGGCTGCGGGCCAACCCGACGGCCCGGGATGCGGCCTGGATCGAATAGTCGCCCAACGGGAGGCCCGTGAACTCGGCCTGGCCGCCGGCCCCCACATCGCGCGAGGCGACGCGGACACCACCGCCAATGAGGTGGACCTCCGCCGTCGAGGCCGGGGTCGCGCCGTCGGCCTCGAGGACCCGGACCAGGATCGACGCCCGGGGGCTGAGGGGCACATCGACCGTGAGCGGGACCGCCGTGTCGCGGAGGACGGCCCGCACGGATCCCTCGACCCCGTCGCGCGAGGCGGTGACCGTGAATCCGCCGGCCGGCACACCGGCCACGCTGTAGGAACCGTCCGGGCCGGCGGTCACGTTGAAGCTCCGGGTCAAGGCGAAGGGATCGTCCGACTGGAGGGACACCCGGGCTCCCGGCACGGTCGCCGTCCCGAGCGAATCGAGGATGAGGCCGCTCACGGTGCCGAGGGCCGTCTCGATGATCCGCACCTCGCGGGTCTCACCGTTGGCCGAAAGCGTGGCGACCGCGTTGCCACCACGGCCCGTCACCGGATTGGCCGCCAGCAGCGTGTGCCTGCCGAGCGGCACGTCCACGAACGAGAAACGTCCCTGCCCGTCGGTGGGAGCCACGGCGAAGTCGCCCAACCGGACGTTGGCGCCGGACACCGGCGTGGTGCCGTCGCCCTCGAGAAACCGCCCGATGATCGTCCCCGTCGAGGACAGGGTCACCGTCACCCGCGCCACCCCGTTGCGCGGGAGGTTCGCGCCCACGCTGCCCGCCACCCGGGTCAGGCCGAAGGTGGCGCTGGCCGAGATCCCGTAAGGTCCCTCGAAGAGGTTGTCGAGGGACAGGCCGCCTTGGGCATCCGCGGTGCCTTCGAGATCCGCGGACGGAAACGCCCCACGTGACACCCGCACCGACGCCCCGGGCGCGGGGGTGCCATCGGCCCTCCGGACGACCACCTCGATCCCGCCCCGGCCGAGCAGTCCGATCACGACGAGGTTGTCCTGGGCAGGCAGGACGTTGACCGAGGTGCGGGCCCGACCGCCGGTCGCGGCGTCGAAGGCGGTGACCGTGTAGCCCGTGTTGCCCCGCAGGGAGAACAACGAGGTGCCGGTGCTGAACCGCCCCGACTCATCCGTCCGCAGGACGCGGGGATCGTCGCCCCCGGAGGCGATCGACACCTCGACTCCGGCACCGGCCGGGGTCCCGTCGGGGCGCAGCACCTGGCCGCTGAGCGAACCGTTGATCTCGCGCACCGCGGGGAACTGCAGCAGGACCCCGGCGACGTCGGGATCGAGGGCCGTCGTCCTGCCGGAGGTGGCCAGCACGACCGGGAAAAACGGGCTCGCGGCCTGGAGGCCCCAGTCGCCGACGAAGGCCTGACCGTTGAACTCGAAGGTGCCCAACGCCGGGTCGGTGTCGCGCTCGGCGCGGATGCGCATCCCGGGTTTCCCGATTGCGTCGGGCCCGATGCCGGTGAGGCGGACCCGGGCGCCGATGGGGACGCCCTGGCCGTTCTTGACCACGCCGCTGATCCGCGAGGTGCCCAGGTAGCGGATGTCCGCGATCTCCGTCTCGCCGTCGAAATCCAGCCTGACCGCCTGGCGGAACCCGTAGACCACCGGGTTGAAGTTCTGCCCCTCCCCGTTGAGCAGGGGGTTGTTCACGCCGGTGAACGCGGCGAAAGCTTCCCCGATGACGGCCGCGATCTCCCCGGCGCTCGCGTCCTTCAGCGCGGCGGCGGCGGCATCCCCGTCGAACGGTTCCTCGGCCGGAGGGGCCGGCGCGCTCACGTCGTAGGCCCCGCCGATCGGGCCCTTGAGATCGAGCCCCGGAAACACGTAGTTCCCCTCGGCATCGGCCTTGGTCCAGACGAACCAGGACGCCTCGCCGTTGGGGAAGGGAAGCGCCACGTTGACTCCCGGCACCGGCTTGCCCTCGGCGTCCCGGACCTTGCCGATGATGCGGCCCTTGGCCGGGAAGCGGATCGCGACGAAGTTGCCGTCCCCGGGTTGCACGAAGAGCTCGGCACTCTGCAATCGGGTCAGTTGCCGGCGCGGGTCGGGGTCGGACGCGATCCCCACGAATCCGGCGCTCACGCTTCCCTGACCCGTCGGGACGCCCGGCACGGTGAAGCGACCGAGGGAATCCGTGGTCACCAGGCGTTCCCCGCCGCCCACCACGGCGCCTTCGACGGGGTCGCCGTTGGCGAATCGGACCACACCGCTGACCGAGGCGCGCGCCGGGAGGACGATGTTGGCGGTGATGATCTCGTCGGCGCCGGCCGTGAAAGGCCCGCGTCTGCCGAAGCCCCCCTTGCCGTCCGGTGCAAAAGCGAGGGCAACCAGTCTCCCTGTCGAGACCTTGTCGATGGACCAGAAACCGGACTCATCGGTGGTGGTCTGTCCCAAGATGGTGGGGTTGGCGAGGCTGTCATCGGAGGAGGGGAGCGCCACATAGACAAGGGCACCCCCAGACGCGGTTCCGTCGGCCTTCGTGACCCGCCCTCGCCAGGCGGCGTATTCGGTGCGCGTCGCACCGAGCACGATCCTGAGCTCGGCCCGGTTTGTCTTGCCGTCGAGCAGGCCATTCACGGTGCGCGTCAACCGGTCGGCATTGGCGGCCTCAACGGTGAAACCGCCCAGCGGCACACCGGGAAAGCTGAAACGTCCGGCGCTGTCCGTGAAGACTCCTCGGCCGAGCTCCCGGGAACTGGGATCCGGGTACAGGTTGACCGCCGCCCCCGCCGCCGGCGTTGAACCGTCGGCCAGTACGATCTGTCCGGCCACCGTTCCTCGTCCCCGAAACCGGAGCGCATAGGTTGATTCGCTTCCGAAGCGCCCCGGAAGGATCGTATCGTTGATCAGCGCCCGGTCCAATCCCTCCGCCTTGGCGATCGCCGCTGGCATGGCTCCGGCCGCGAACTCCGAAAGGAGGGTGTTCTTGTTTGCGGGCATGCTGGCCAGTTCGGTGAGCTTCTCCGCGTCGACTTGACCCTTGACCGAACTTTCGAGGATAAGCCGCAACGCCTCCTCGGAAAGCCCGGAGGTGTCGGTGGCCGCCAGGCTGAAGGGCAGGCCGCCCAAGACCATGTCGAAGCGGAAGGCACCCGTTTCGTCGGTGCGGACTTGCGCCACCCGTCGGGTCCAGTCCTGGCATCCGAAGAGGGTGGAAACTTCGTCGTTGTAGGTCAGCGTGACCGGAACGCCCGTGGCGAAGGATCCGTCGGACCGGATGACACGTCCCATCACGCTCGTGCCCTCGACCAGGCGCGACCGGACCGGTTGGGTGGCGGAGACCACAGGATTGCCGCGGACGTCGGTCACCGTGGCGGCCACGGTCATGCTTCGGGGCACCACCGCGCCGACCGGCTCGCGCATGGTGAGCAAGGCAAGCCGTCCGCCGGGCTGGACCTGCACGAATGCGGCGGTGTTCCCGCTGTCCAGCCGATAGGCCGCCGGGACATCTGCCCGGGCCTGCGTCATGGGCTTGCTGAAAAGCACCGCCAGCACATTGGCGTAGTTGAGCACCTCGACCGTCTCGCTGCGGTCGTTGGTGGTCGACGGGTTGAGGCAGGGCTTGTCTGGCCGGCCGGAAAGGACTTCCGGATCCTGCAGCACCGAGACCACCCCGGGCGGGGCCTCTCGGACCTCCCGGACGAGCGCGTTGAGCGGGGGCCCGGTCGGCTGGCCGCCGGCGGCTTCGAAGGCCAGCTCCGACCCCAGGCTGGCCGGATCGTAGACCAGCACCGTCCCGGCGGGCAGCGCACCGGTCGTCCAGCGCAGGTCGCGGGCCGTGCCGTCGGGCCGCACTAACAGCACGGAAAGCTCCGCGCGGTCCACGGCCTCCCGGGCGGTCCATCGGACCTTCGCGTCACTGGGAGCGGCCAGCCATGGTCCGCCGGTGCCCCCATAGACCAACGTTCCGGGAACCCCGCTCCGGGTGGTGTCGGCCGTTCCGGAGGTGTTGGCATAGGAAAGCTCCATCGGGGAGCGGTCGGAGGCGGCCATCATCCAGGATTCGCCGCGACCGGCCAGATCCGGGCCCCGGGCGGACAGGCGCTCGGTCATGGGTCCGGCGGAGGCCGCCTGCATGGCCACGATGATGGCCTCCCGCCATTCGTGACCGGCGTCGGTCGTGCGCAGGATCTGGTCCCAACCCGGGTCGGCTTGTCCCGCCGCCTGCCAGTCCAGCGCGAGGTCGGGCAGCACGCGGGCGATGGGATCGCCGTAGCGGACCCGTTGGGCGGCTTCGAGCAATCGCAACGGCATCACCGCCTGGCCTCCACGGATGAGGGAGCGGGACACCTTGAGCACCCCGGCGGGGAGCTGTGCCGCGCTGTTGACGCTCAAGGCTTGGCCGAGCACGCGCTGCGCGGCGGTGATGAGGCCGTGTGGCAGTTTGTCAATGAAATCCGGCAGCAGGATCGTGTCCGGACTCAAGGCCACGCCGCGCTCGTCGACACCGGCACGGAGACGGAATCGGCCAACCACCGAGTCGTCGCTGGTCGTCAGGTTGGAGAACGAGATCGAGCCCGTCTTCTGGCTGCGGATGCGGAAGGTGGCGGTGCGGGTCTCACCCGGGGCGATGGTGCCGAGGTCGACTCGGCTGGCGCTCTCGAGGGTGCCGCCGCTGATATTGTTGGCGTTCAGTTCCACGCTGACGAGGTTGGCCACCGTCGACGACGTGTTGAGGATGGTGACGGCAGCCTCGTACGGCTCGCCGGCCCGCGTGGTGCGGGGATGGGTGAAGGCCATGCTGAACTTCGGATTGCGCACCATCACGCTGGCGGCGGCCTTGCCGGTGATGCCCACCGGACCGGCTGCAAGGCCCTCGAGGTTGCCGGTGAGTTTCATCTCCATGACGTGCAGTCCTTCCTGCAGTCCCTCGACAAGCAGTTCACCCTGACCGGTGTCCCCGGGCTGAAGCCGGTCGACGTCGTCAGAGGTCCCGGTCTTACCGTCGGGCCCCACCTGACGCACAGGCACATTTTCGCGCAGCACGCCGTTCACCCGTGCGAAGCGCAGCGGATCATCGCCGGGTACTTCCTGGGTGCCAGCCACCAGATCCGGCCCCTTCGGGAGGAACATCTCCGCCCGGAGGTCACGAACGCTCAGCCCGCTGCCCGAAGGGGCCGCGTTCTCCGTGTAGATCATCACGCTGAAGAACTGGTTGAGGAAGCCGATGTTGCCCGGGATGACCAGGAGCGCGGGAATGGGCGGGATCTTCAGTGCCAGGTCCTCGTCATTCACCGAGGCGAACTGGACGTTCATCGCCTTGATCTGGATGTTCGGCATGATTCCCTCCAACTGCTTCGGAAGCACGACTCCCTCGGCGAGTTGTTCATTGATCGTCTCTGCCTGCCGCAGCCGTTCCTCCAGTTCGGCCGCCGGGATGATCTCCGTGGTCTGCTTGAATGTTGGTGCCACCACGGGAAGGCTGATCTTTACGCTCTGGCCACCCTCGAGCACGAAGCCCACCTCGAATTCGACCGCACGGAAATTCTTCTGGTCGATTTCGATGCCTTTTTCCTCGATTTCGGTCATCGACAGCGGCCTTGAGGTCACTCGGGACACCAGCACCTCGTCGAAGACCTGCACCGGCACCGACCGCGGTGTGCCATCAAGCACCACCGTGCCGTCGGATCGGAGCAGCCGGATGCCGTCCAGCGAGTAGTCCCCCACCAGGTTCAGCGGAGGCAGCATCAGAGGCTGGCCCGGCGCCCCGACCAATCGCCGCGCCGGAAAAGACGGCCCGCGCAGCGTCGCCTCGACGAATGCGCCCTCCGGAATTTGCCCCCGCACCGTGACCCCCACCGACCCCGGAATCCCCTTCGGCACCGACAACACCGCCGGCGTCACCGCCATCCCTTGGCCCGTGATCTCCAACGTCAGTGTGGCAAGAGGGCGGGCGTGGGATGTAAAGCAGAGCAGAAAAAGCAGGAGAGCGAGAGCGGCGTTCGATCTCATGCACGAATGGACGATACCGTTGAGGCCGGGAGCGCGCCCATGTGGCGTTCGCGATTTGTTCTTCTCGATGTATTCCGCAGGATTCATGGCTCAAATTCGAAAGCCATCCAGCGTTTCTTCATGAAGTCGTTAATCACAGAGCGCCAGTCTCCGCTTGCTCGGAATGGGGGGAAACCATCTGGCGGCTCACCGAGTTCGGTCTGCCTCTGTTTCAGGACAGATTCTGCCTCGAGAATGTCTGCATGCGTCTGGGACCTTGGGGTGTCGAATGCGCGCATCCCTTGGCCGTTTTTGCCGCAGCTTATGGTGAAGCTGTCTCCCGGGTGGCCCACCTTTGCCAAGTAGTCGGAATCCAATTTCTTACCCAGGAAATTCTTCCCGTAGAGATGCACCATTCCACTGTGGGCGCCATGCTGGAACGGTGCGTTTACCTTCTTGCCAGTCCCACTGAATGTGGCATGGAAAAGCCTTGCATATTCCCGGTTTATTTGGCGGAAAAGATCAAGCGATTCCTCGTGGGTCGCCATGCGGCCATTGATGCTCAGGTGCAACGCATCGAGGTCCGAAGTGACCTTGAATTTGCCGTGAGGCCCTTTGATCTTGCCTATCGCATTGTCGTCGTTCTTGGTTTTGTGGTAGGCGGGTTTATTGGGAAGTCCTGCTTCTGCATGTCGCCTGCGAGGTGCCGCTTTCTTTCCAAAATCGCGGATGCTCAGACGGATGTCTTCACCCCGCTTTTCAAGGACGTTTGAAATCGCGTCGATTTCCATGTCGGTAAGTCCACGGGAATTCAGGAATCTTCTGATGCCGGCCATGGCATCAGTTCCCGCCTCGACACTGCCTCCAACCTTGCTCAACGAATTGGCCAGATTCATCCCCGTCGGATCCCGATAGCTCACCGGGTTGTTGGCCATGGCGGCATACAGGTTGACGCTGTCCTCGTATTGCATCGGGTCGCGCTGGAGGAAGTGGCCGGTGTGCGGGTCGTAGTGGCGGGCGCGCATGTAGACGAGCCCTGCGTCGTAGTCGAACCACTGTCCTTGCCAGAGCCACGGATTGCCGATGGCGCTGCGCGAGCCCACCGAACACGTTGAACCAACAGGCACGCCGTTGGCCGGCACGGGCGACAGGCCGAAGGGCATGCTGGCGTCCGCCACAAGGGTGCCGAAGGTGTCCACCAACTTGCCACCGAGCACCCGCACGGTCATCGCCCCGACGGTGTTGGCGGGAAACCCGGAAAGCCGGAAAACCGAACCGAACGGGGCGAGCCCCTCCTCGAAGACCACCTGCGGCTTCAACACCGTGCCATTGACCGACAACTCGAATGCATCCGCCAAGGTTCCCTGCACGGAGGTCACCAGGTCCTTGCCCGGCGCCTGGTCCGGCACCAGCAGCACCGGCTCCGACAAGGTCACCAGGAGGCTGTTTCCGTCCTGCCGGATTTGCGAGATGGCGGCCGGGGTGGCGTCGCGCGTCATCAGGACCGCTTGCCCCCAGGCGTCGTAGCGCACCCTCTCAAGCACCTCACCCGCCTCGTTGGCGACCGCCACCACCGACATCAGGTGGTCATGAAGGTAGTGGACACGAAGGAACGATCCGTCCGCTTGGCGGAGATCGGCCGCGACCGGGGAATCACCGTGGGCGTAGTAATAGCGAGCCCGCAATTCTCGAAGACCGCCGTTCAGGTTGTATTCCTCCAGCAGACGTCCCTCGTGCCAAACCAAAGCAGTCTCCGAAGGCTCCAACCCACCGATGACCTTCCGATGATGCAGGGTCTTGTCCGGCCGGTACTGCAGTTGAATCGTCACCCCGTCGGCCCGGGTGATGCGGACGAGGTTGCCGGCACCATTGTAGGCCAAGTCGGCCGCAACCGGTTGGGCCGTGCCGATCGATGGGCACACCTGCAGGCGCATCCGGGCCGCGTTGCCCAGCGCATCGGTCCTGCGGGTGAAGTCGTCGACCGTGCCGGCGAACAGGAACCCATCGTGGTCCCCGAGCGAGCCGGCGAACGAGGTCCAATTCAGCGGCAAGGCCGAGGTGGCCTGATCGGGCACCCCGTCCGGATTGACCAGCGTGGCGGATACCAGCAGGTCCAGACCGCCGCTGTCATAGGCATAGTTCCGCGCGTGGACCCCCGCCGACAACGCCGAACCGCCTATGAGGCCGGAGCCGCTGCGCACGGACGCCGCCCCCGGCCGAGCCCCATATTCCGCCCGGATCAGTCGATCGGCACCGTCGTACTCGAAGAGGTCGGCGCGGCCCCCTCCGGCGAGCAATTGCCGCGCCGTCACGTTGTCCGCACCGTCGTAGGCCACCCGGACGTCCTCGAGCAGTACCCCACCGGCACCCGTGTAGCGGCGGGAAAGCAGCCGTTTGCGGGCATCGTAGGCGGATGTCTCGGTGATGACCGCCCCCCGGCGGACCGCGGCGGGCAGCTCGGCGCCGGCGAAAGAGGTGGCCTCCCAAAGTCTGTTGCCAGCGATGGCCAACTGGGTCAGGCGCCCACCGTCGTCACGGGTTTCGGTGACTGTGATCTGAGAGGGATAGGTCAGGGAAGTGCGCGTGCCATCGCTCCGGATGCCTGTGGTAATGGAATAGGGTCCGCCAGGCTCGTTGTAGGTCACCGAGGTCAGTGGTCCCAGTTTGTCATAGCCGTAGTTGACCGAGTTTCCCCCATCGGTGCCGTATTTGGCCGAACGCAACCGTCCGAGGGCATCATAGGTCGCGTCCTTGAACTGGTAATTGCCGCCGCTGAAGGTGGTCTCAAGTTGGGTGGGGCGCCCCTGCAGGTCGTAGTTGGCGATGACCGAGCCCCCGCCGGGCAGGGCGATGGTCTTCGGGCGATTGCGGCCGTCAAAGTCGGAGAAGGTGGTGCTGCTGCCATCGCGCCATGTGACCGAACTCGGACGCAAGGTGGGATCGTAGCCGGTGACATGGCCTTTGTCGTCGCGGTCGGACACCTTGGTGGGCTGGCGGTTCTTGTCGAACGAGTAGACGAATTTCAGTTGTTCCGGTTTTTCCAGCGAGAGCAACTCGCCCAGACGCGAATACGATCGGTTGATCGTTCGGTTGCGCCCGTCCGTGACCGCCAGCGGCAGCCCGTCGGCGCGCCTCGAGACAATCTCGGCCAAGGTGCCGACGGTATCGTAGGTTTTCTTCAGGTGGTCTAGACCGTCGTATTCCATGTCCCGTGAGTAGGCCGTGCCATCCTCCACCGAGCGCACTTGTTCCACATTCCCGTTGCCATCCACAGTGAAGCTCACCGAGCGAAGCGCGTCGGTTTGCCTGAAGGGTCGTCCCGCCGCATCGGACTCCACGGTCACCGTGTCGATGGGCCCCGACTTGGTTGTCCTGGTGCCTTGGTATGCGACGGTGGTAGTGGCGGTGACCGTGGTTCCGGACAGTGTGACGCCCAAGGGACGCCCCAGTTCATCGATGCCCAAAGTTGTGATGTCCTGCACCACTCCACCCACTGGTCCCTCGACCTTGAGGGTCTTGAGTTGCCCCCCGTCGAAATAGCTCAGGGTCGACGTGTCCGTGCCGTTGCCGGTCAGCGTCTCAAGGACGATCGGCCGGTCATGCCCGTCATGGGTGGTGCGCTGAACCTCGTCGCCTCCCCGCTTCAACGCGGTCACATTCCCGTGCAGGTCGCGTGTGAACTCCTCCGAGTATGATCCGATCTCGGTCTTGATGACATGGCCAAGATGATTGTAGGTGATTTTACGGACTTCGTTGCCCGGCAGGGTGATTTCCTTGACCCGGAAAAGGGGGTCCGGAGTGAACAATGTTACCAGGTCGACCTTGCCCCGCCCGGTTTCGGTCTGCCTGACCGTTCTCTTCACGAGGAAATTGATCTGCGAGTATTCGCTGATTTCCTCATAGGCGTTGCCGTCGCCCAGGGAACGGCTCGAGAAGACCACATTGCCATTTTCGTCGTAGCCGTTCTTCTCGACGAGGTCACCTCGCGTCATGGAGGTTAGCCGCTGGTTCGCATCGTAGGCCAAGGAGATCGGTGTGCCTCGCGGCGGGTTGATGCTCGTGGGCGAACCCAGTCTCGCGGCCTTGCTGGAATCATAGGAGTACCGGGTGGTCACGGATCCCCCGCGCGTTTCGGATGTGGGGTAACCGCTGGCGGCGTCATACGCATGCGATATCGTCACCCCATCGGGCAGGGTCTGGGAGGAAACGCGGCCGTTCGCGTCCCGCGAGACGATAAAGACGCCCGCTGACCCATAATCGATCCGGACGGCATGCCGTTTCTCCGGATCGAGGGTGATGGTACTGGTCTTGCCGTTGGCGTCCTTCTGCTCACCCGATGGCTCGTTGAAGGAGTGGTCGTAGCGCGCCTCAGTGGTGATGCGCGGTCCCCCCCGCGGACCTGGATCCCGGACCATTTTGATCACATTGGCCCGCGCCCGGAACGGTGCGGTGGCGGGTTCATAAGTGTAGGTGACAGAATTACCCTCCGGATGGGTCACCTTTTCGGGCAACCCTCGATCATTGTAGTGCGTATCGTAGACGGCCGCGGGCGCAGTACCCGAGCCTCCGAGGCGGATCCCGGCCGGATAGCCGTTGGCATCGAATGAAATGCTTGTCGTGCTGTTGTCCGCATGGGTTGTCCCAGTGGGTTCCGCCGAAACGTTGGAAGCATTGCGGTCCGATGGAATGCGGATTTGCGTGGGCCCTCCCGCGCCATCGGCAGTCTTCGGAACGCTTTCTCCGGCTGAATTCGGAGCGGTTGTCGCCGCTACGATCGGGGTCCCTCCCTGCTGGGCACCGGTGCCGGCCCGGATGCCGACATAGGACTTGGTCCGAGCATCGATCAGGTACTCCGTCTTGGGTCGACCGCTGAAGCCCCCGTTCGCTCCCGCCACATCCACGCCCAGCCGACGCTCCAGCATGCCCTCGGAGTTGTATTCGAAGTCGATCCGGCGGCCGGCAAAATCCGTCAGCGAGGTGATGCGACCCAGCTTTCGCCTTTCGGCATCCCCGCTGAGGGTCTTGTCGATGGAGTTGTCGAGGTCAGGATCACCCGCGCTCCGGTGGTAACCCAGTCGAAGCTTCCGCGCCGGATCCACCGACTTGTCGACGACAGCGATGAGATGCCCTGCGGAGTCGTACTCCATCACCTGGATGTTGGCCGGGTAGCGGTCGATGATCTTGCTCAACCGGCCGTCTGCACGATAGAGGAACTGGGTGCCATCAGGAGTCAGCCGCACCTTCTGTCCGTCAGGGTAGCGGTAAATGAGGTCGAAGACGCCGGGCTGGGTAGAAGCCGGAAGGTAGAACTCCCCGCCGGCCGTCTTCCATCCCAGGCGGTCGACCAGCGGGTCGTTGTCGACCCCCGGGGGAGCCAGCCTGCCCCGATGCTCGAAATGTATGGCATTGCCCGCACCGTCGCTCAGCATGATGTCCATCGATTTGGCGACCACATCCTTGCCAGGTCCGCGTTCCGTGATGGCGATCTTCTCGCCATCCGGCACGAGGTCTGGAGTCAATTCAATGAGGCGTTGGTTGTAGTTGAAATCCCACCCGCGCCCGAACCCGCTGTCGACCAGCGCATGGCTGGCGGCCTTGCGTTCGATCACGACGTCCATCCGCGGGCTGGGCATCTGCAGATCGATGGTTGAATGACGGAACTCACCGCTGGCACCGTCGATTGTGCCGAAGGTTCCGGGCAGGGCAATTTCTCCACCGATTGGCGGGGGCGTGCTGCCCGGCACGAATCCACCGGGCAGTGTCGAGGCGGTGGCCGAGACCTTCGGGCGGTAAGACGAAGTGTTGATGAATTCCGAGGCGAAGGCCCCCAAAGCCCCCGCCGCACCGGTGTCAAGCGATGCCCTGACTGCATGGTCGCTCCAAAGGATTGCGCGGACCGGTTGCTTGACGAGCGCTTGCAATTCCGTCCTGGAAAATCCCTCCCGTACCACGGCGATGGGGTCACTCAGGTAGACGTTGTAGTTGGGGTCGTTTTTGTCGTGCGAGAGACGATAGGCTGTGAGACTGGAGATTTCCGCGTCATCGGGTGCGGGTTCACCATCGGGTTTTCGCTGTGAGGCCGATTCTGCGGCTCTTACCGGTGGGAACCCCTTGCCTTTGGCTCGCAACGGGGCTCCGGACTCATTGACGCTCTCCAACAACAGTGGAATCGTTCCTCCAGATCCCCCGGGGGCCCGGACCAGCACATGGTAATGATAAAGCGGCGACGCGGGTAGAAGCGTTGATCCGAGTCCGGAAGCGGTGCGGTGCCGTGCAGGTCTGAGGACATCCGTGGTGCGCATTTTCTCGAGAACAGCGTTCCGAGCTGGCTCACCCATTGTCGCTAGATCTCGCGGAACTACAACTGCGTCAGCGGTGGAGAATTGCACGAACGAAAGAGCAGGTGGGAGCATCAGGATTTCGTTGCGCCCGCCAAGGGCGATACTGCGCAATCCGGAATCATTGACACCGATTGAAAAATTCCCGCTGCCGCCAGCCGTGATGCCGACGACCGCAGGATGGAGTCCCTCAGGATTGGTAGGGGCCGGAAGTGTGATTTGCGCAGGGTCAAGCAGTATGACATGCGTGGTGGTTGACACCCGCAAGAGACCGTCGGCGCCTAGCACCGGAGATTGAAGTGCGCCGAGTTTCAGGTTGTCCGGAATCGCCACGACTCGAGCCAAGACGGGCTTCGCCACATCTGTGTAATCAATCACTGCGACCTTCTGCTTGCCGTCGTGGTCAGGTGAAAGAGAGACGAATGCCAAATTGCGCTCGCGGCCATCGAACAGCCTGACGCGAGGTGCGAGAGTTAATCGTTTCGGGCGCGCACCGAATGCGAATTGGACAAAACCTGCCTGCGACGGAAGGTCCAGATTGCCGCTTGTGAGCAGGCGGAACTCGGGGGCCGCACCTGAAGGCGCTGGGACAGAGAGACCTGAGGTTGATCTTACAACGGCCAGAGATCCCCGATCGTCCAGATCAAAGTCGTCCATCCGTTGTTGAGGATGAGGCTGTGCGTCACGGGCTTTGACGAAACCCATGAATTCCGTTATCGCACCCAGTTTGGGACGGGGGCATATATCTCCAAGCGACGCATCTGTGTAATCACCGTCTTCGTTTGCGTCTATTCCGGTTTGGCCGTTCCCAAAGGTGGACAATCTTTGCGAGGCTGGAACGCTGAATCCAACGAGCAGCTCCTGCAGGTCTATGCTCCCCACAAAGTGGGTGTCTGCGCTGTTCTCCAAATAATGCAGGAAAGGTGGGCGCCATAGGACCTTCTGCAGAACTGACGGACGGAGGGTCACCTGCACGTTCTGCACCAAACTTGGAGACCCTGGATCGCCAACGTCCAACACGGTGAGATATTGCCCGTTCTGGAAAGTGTTCCCGAGTTCGTCGACCAACTTGCTGCCGACGGTCCCTCCGACGATTGCCAGAAGTTTCCTGTTCGAGACGGAACCCAGTGAATTGTCCGGATAGTGGTCCCAATTCTTGATCAGAACGAGGTCTCTCGGGAAATCAAGGGCGCTCGGGCGGCCACCGATGTCGCCGGCGGTGTAATCCTTGAGAAGGTGGGGATTCGTGGGGTCGGAGACATCAAAAATGCGAAGGCGACCAGGAACGCCTCGGTCGATGACATAGCAGGAAGAACCGTCCAGAACACTGCCACCACCGGATCCGACTTCGGCAAGCGGGAACACCTGTACCGGCGCAGATTGATAGGAAATTGACTTGTTGGGTGAAAATGCGTTTCCCGAGAGATCCATGATCCCAGCGCCGAGCGTCAGGACTATGGACGCGGACGATGCCGAGGGGTCGCGCCTGTGTATGGTCAGAGTGCGTTGGTCAGCGCTGAGCAGAATAGACGGCGAGACCTTTTGATCGCTGAAATTCGCCGCATCGGGCGCCTGGAGGCTGGCTTTGTCGATCGGTTCGTCGAAGACGACTTTCACCGACTGCGCGGCGTTCAGATACTCCCCATCGCGTGGACTGACACTGACGATCCGAGGAGGCTCTTTATCCGCGGCATCGGCCACCGGAAGCGTGTTTGGAATCTGGGGACGTGAAAAGCCGAAGGCGATGCGATGATCCCGAACCGTTTGGAAGGTGCCGTTCCGCATGGTGGTTGCAGTGGCAACAATCGGCAGGGTGGCGACAAGGCTCTTTGATGCACGGTATCTTGCGGTTGTCCGAACATGGCCCGCCTCGACAGTCACTGATGACGGAGGTGTTACCGCCTCCAAATCTGCTGCCGATACCGCTTGACCGAGGACCGCGGTATCGAGTGCGGCGTTTCCGATGGAGATATTCACGGATACTCCAGGTGCCGTGAATGTGTCGATGTTGATGGCTACCTCCTCGCCGATAGCCGGCGATCGAGGCTCATGGGAGATGACGATCGACGGCTTGGTCCGGTTGAAAAGAGGATCTGGCACTTCGAAGAAAAGGTTCCGAGCCAGGTAGGCCTGTTCTCCAACACCCAAATCGAGAATTGCCAGAAGTCCAATCGTTTGGGGCTGGGAACGTCCGAGGCGCGGATGCTTTGCGGAGAGCTTTCCGGCCAATGCGGCGATGACCATTGAATAGCAGCCGTTGGCGTCGGAGACGGAGCATACGTCTCCGGGGCGGAGTCTTCCGTCAGGATCCGGGTCCGAGTCCAGGTCAAAGGAGACGAGAGCACCGTTCACAGGCACGGCCTTCGACTCGAGGAATTCGATGGTTACTTGACCGCCAAGGCTGATGGTATCTGCGTAGAGTTGCAGTCCGGGAACAAAGTTCAGAGGGATCGTCGCCAACTGCGTCCTTTGGATGCGATCGATTTCCTCCATGTTGCTGACAGGCAACTGGGCCACGGATCCATTGACAGTAGTGCCGTCAGCCGCCTTGCTGGATAGCAGCGGAACGACCATCATGCCGCCCGAAAAGGCTGCTCCTACAGCAGGTGACAACAGGCCGGCACCAATGCTGATCAACTCTTTGGCAACATTGTACATTCCCTTGAACGGACAAGTGTTGGTGAAGAGCCGCCCCTTCTCGTAACGCATTTTGTCGACGGTGACGTAGGCGATGGTTCCATCAACCTCCACCGGGATGGTCAGCGAAAAACCCGCTTTCTCAGGATTGACGCCGGGGTCGAGCCCCAGGGTGCTCGGATCGAGCGGAATCGATACCTCGGCATCGCCCTGCGGGGTCTCGCCCTGGTCGATGGCGATGCTGATGCCGGGCAGGGCTGTAGAACCACCCCGAGGCAGCACCCCCTTGGTGAGTTCCGCGAGCTTCTCCACCGAAATCACATCCACCTTGAAGACCGTCCGCTCCTTGATCGCCTGAGGCTCGATCTGGATCTGCACCGGGCCTCCGTCGCTCTGGGCCTCGAGGATGCCTCCGTACTTGTAGAGCCCGATCCGGCCATTGTCGTAGATCTGCCGGGTCGCCGGGACCGTGATCCGTGTTCCGTTGGCATTGACGAACACTGCCTCGATGAAGTCCTCCTGGGCCGCGTGGATGAAGCTGGCGAAGCTGCCGTCTGGCTTGCTCAACACGGTGGCAGTGGCCCCGGTATTCTGGTTGACCAGAATGACCGGGACTTCCGGGTCGGCCGTGCCCGCCGATCCGTGAACGACCACGTGGCTGCTGCCCTCCCCCGAGCTGTAGCCCACCAGCTGGGACTTCACCGCATCAGGAATACGGTCGGCTCCAGGCTCGTAGATGACCATCTGGGCCCCGGGATCCCGCTCGAAGAAGGGGACCACGGAGAACTTGAAGGAGCGGGCTCCCTCGAGCGCCAGGCCTTGGCGATCGCGGATCGTGGGCTTCAGGCCGATGGTGTAGGTCGCCGCATGCTCGAGAGGCTGATTTGGGAGGAAGGTTGCCTCCGTGCCTGCGGGATTCATGAGGAGCGCCCCCGGCACCACCACGCCCAGCGGATTGGTCAAGGTGACGGCGTCCGCACCGAAGCTCGCGAGGTCGATGGGCTCGCTGAAGGTGAGGGTCACCGGTGTGGCGGCCCGGACGCGTTGTGCGCCGTCCGGCGGGACCGTGGCCACCACCCGGGGCGCGGTCGTCGACGTGCGGAGCGAGACCGGAGCCGGGTCGGCCTGCGCCGCGATCGTCACGATCCGGCTACCGGTGTTGGCATCCCGCGGGTCGGTGGTCAGGAGGGTGACGTCGGTTCCACGGGGAGCGACCAGGCGAAAGGATCCGTCGCCCGCGCTGAAGGTGAGCCACGGCAATCCCTGCACCCGGACAGCCATCCCGGCGGCCGAGGCCCCGTCGATGCCCTGCGCAACCCCTTGGAGGACCGCTTGGGGCCCCTCGACGGCCACCAGGACGTACTGGCCGGGGCCGGAGACTCCCGGCAGGCGGATTCCGCCGACCGGTTCCGCGCTCCTGGCCCTGCCCTGGGCATCGCTGCGGAGCCGCTCGACCGGCTCGATCCCTTCGACCTCCCCGAGAGTCACGAGGCGTGCCAAGACGAAATGCCCATTCGGGGCAACACCGTCGAACTCCATCGCCAGGTTCCTGCCTGGGGCCACATTGCCCAACGAAAGCTGGCAGGCCACCGAAGCCTTCAAGCCCGACAGCAAGGACTCGAAACCGGCCACGTCCTGCAGCCGAAGCTCGACGAGCGAACGTCCGACCAGATCCCCCGGGACCGCGACAACGGCGACATCGCCGGAGGCGATTCGTCCTCCTTCCGTGTCGAAGACGGAGGCGGCGAAGGACTCTCCGGTCAGGATGTCGACCCGGACCCGGGCCGTATCGATCTGGTCGGGTGCGAACAATCGGCCGGGGCGCAACGGGAATCGCGCATGGAGGGTCCTGTCATCGGCATCCCCGGGCCGGTGGTAGGCGAAGAAACTCGTGTCGTGCAGCGGCGTCCTCTGGGTATTGCCCGTCATCAACCGGTAGCTCTCCTCGATTTCGGTCCTGAACCAAGACCCGCTCGACATCGCCCGGGGAGCCGTGAAGACCACCTTGCCCGTGGCCGTCATCGCCACCGGGTCCAGGGTCGCGGTCAATCGGACCGGATCGACCACCGCGGATGCGGTCACCTCCGCGGGCGGCGCGACCGGGTCGATGGTGCCAGGCAGGGCAGAGCCCACCAACGAGGCCGGGGGAGATTTGGCTCCCTGATCGGCGACCACCAAAGCGAAGGTTCCTGAGCCGTCGACAGGGCCCGTCGGATTCGGGACGGCTTGAGGCTGAGCCACCACGGTCCACTCCAGTCGGTTTGGGTCGTATTTGAGCATCACCAGAACATCCCTGTTCGTCGGACGATCCCAGGGGAACCAGGTCGCCGTGCCGGGTCGGACCGGGGTGGCAGGAAGGGCGATGTGGAACGCTCCCAACGGGCTCCATCCAGGAGGCAAGGGGAGAGGCAGCGATTGTGGGGAGATTCCGGTGAACCCGGCCAAACCCTCCACGGCAGACGCCCCGGCAGGGAAAACGATGGAGGCGGATTGCCCGGACCCGCCCAAGGTGAATTCGCGCAGGGGAGACACCGGCAGATGGGGCGGTTGCTGCCTAACCAGCCACGGGCTGGGGATGAAGGCGACCTGACGGGCCGCGAGCGTGGCCCGCCGCCAGACGGTCAGGTAGCCCTCCCGGGAGAAGCGCCAGAGGTGATCTCCGGGGCTTCCACCCAAGGCCACGAATCCGGTGGAAGGATCCGAGCGAAGTTCGGCAACCTGATCTCCGACCCTCTGATGCACCGAGACCTCACCGAGAGGCTGGCCGGACTCGTCCAGTGTCCTCGATCGCGCGACCGCGAAGCCCCCGACCGCAGGAGGAGTGTCCCCATCCAGAATTTCAATCACCACCGTCGCAGGAGGTGAATCCACATGGCCGTCGTTCACCTTGAAGGTGAAGCGGTCGGTCCCTTGGGCGTTCAGGTTTGGTTTGTAAACCAAATCGGGAGCCGTTCCGCTCAGCACACCCATGGTGGGACCCGAGACCACGGCGAAGCTCAGTGGATCGCCGTCGGCGTCGGTCCCCGCCAGAGTGAGGGTTGTGGAGGAATCCGCTCGGGTCTTTATCGACTGGGCCACGGCCACTGGCGCCGACAGGTTGGCAGGCCTTCGGTAAAGCACGGCAACCAACGATGGATTCCCTGTGCCCCGTGCCATTGTGATCGTGAAGGTTGGCAATTCGGCACCGGCGGGCAGACCTTCAGCCGGTAATTTGGAGGACAGATCCAAGTAAGGGACCCCAGCCGAATCGAGTCCGGTGATCCCCTGCAACTGCGGCACATTGACGAGTTTCTCGAAGCTCAGGATCAGCGGAGGCATCAAGTTTTTTTGACCTTTGTTGCTGACCACGACATCGACCAACAAAACGTTTTGGACACGGCTGGGGCGCACGGCGCGGAACACAACCTCAGCAGACTCTGAACTCCGTTCCAACGACTTGGGTTTGCCGCCAATCGGGAACTCCCGATTCTCGGCCACAAGAAAGGTTGTCATCGACCATACGAAGGACAACAGACAGAGGATCCAACGGAAGAAAGCTGTAGGCCTCCTGGGGCCAAATCCCATCAACGGACCCAAACCCGCCGAGACTGGTGGACAACGATACAGGCTGGATCTCACCCTAGCCTCCTCCATTGTCTCAACAGCGCCAGCATGGCTCCTGCGCAACCTAACAGCGGGAGGGTCGCCGGCTCTGGGATCGCCTCGGCGGATCGACCAATCAGACCGCGACTTCCCAGGCCGTTTTGGTTGTCGAAAAGATCGAGAGCCACCGTTTGCTGACGCCACTGCAACGTCTCCGGAACATCGACCGTGAGGCGGTAGGACACTGCAGTCGAGAACATCGGCGGTGCGAGCAGAGGAAGCCGATCCATCCGGATGGAATCCAACGGAAGGAAACGACCGCCGGGATTCGACGGGGCGAGACTCAGTCCGAAAATGTCGAGTGTCGCCAGCGTGATTATCTGATCCGGTTCGGCGCCGGTGAGACTGATCGTGAAGGAATCCGCAAGAAAGCTGGGCCCGGGGACTTCGTCAGTCTCGAACCCCACTTGGAACTCGAAGCGACCGTTGCCAAGGGAGACAGTAGGGAACTCCAGAGTCCTTACGAGTGCCCCGCCGGTTTCCAAGGCCAACCATTCACTCGACTGACCCAAGGTTACCGATGATGCCGCCCATGCAATGGCAAGTATTCTCCAGGATCCCTGCCTAAGCTGGCGATGCAGCCCCAGGCGATGCCGGCTAGATTCAAGCCCGGCATCCATATGATGGCGTCGCTGATCCACGCAAAACGTTTTTGTCGGTTCAGGTTTGGGTTTTGATTAATACATTTGTGGTCATCGCCGCAAAATTCAATTGGTAATTGATCAACTTCACGCTTTTAGCCCCAGGTTCTCAGCTGCAATTCTCTTACTCCACCGATAAATCCTCGAAGACTGAGCCTGAACGATTCAGTTGCGAGGAAAGGGATGGCTTCGGCGATTGTTTCGCAAGACGAGGCGAGAGCGAGGCGCGGGTTGATGGAAGGCCCGTAACGAGTAAACAACGAAGCTCTTGCAGAAGAAGACGGAGCCAGCGCGACACGGTCCAATTGAATCGTTCCGTCAATGATATCGGCCTGTTTCCAGCGTTGAGGTTGCCACCACGGACACCGTTCCAGGATTGTCGGGGTTCGTCGATACGGGTGAAGGTTCCCTGTGGTGTCAGCTTTCGAATCGAGCCTTTACCGCTGCTCCAAGCAATGCGTATTTCTCGGGTGAGGCTCGGCATGGCTTCACCCAGTTTTGGAGGGTCAATCGGACGCGCTGGGAGTTGGTGGTTTTCGCTGAGTGGGCATGTTTCCTGTCGATAAACAGTCGCCAACGAGTCAACCGCGGACTACCTGAAAACGAAAAAACCCCTGTGTTTACAGGGGTTTTAGAGGTGAAAGAGGATGGAGCGGGCGACGGGATTCGAACCCGTGACAACTAGTTTGGAAGACTAGTACTCTACCGCTGAGCTACGCCCGCGTTCCAGTGGGATGAAGCTTCCTGATTCCTCGGGGCATTTCAAGCCCTGCGT
>JACCDP010437432.1_pt1 | contig 28880 bp, 22 predicted proteins | sample 7445841 | NCBI WGS metagenome assembly JACCDP01 (sample SAMN15323441, study PRJNA562643) | freshwater metagenome | isolation source: river surface water | place: USA:Blue River Watershed | collected 2017-08-17 | reverse complement strand
TCGCAAAAGCATTGACGCTGCCGCAGCAAGAGTCGCGGCACGCAAAGCCCGAGATCTTTCACGTAACCGAAAAGGTTTGTTGGAAGGCCGTGGCATGTCAGGAAAATTGGCTGATTGCCAATGGACCGAACCAGAAAAATGCGAGCTTTATATTGTCGAAGGTGACTCTGCTGGCGGATCAACAAAGGGCGGAAGAGATTCAAGATATCAAGCAGTGCTGCCGATTCGCGGAAAGATTTTGAATGTAGAGAAAGCCCGCATAGATCGAGTGCTTCAGAACAACGAAGTCCAATCTTTGATTACAGCGCTAGGAACCGGAATTCATGATGATTTCGATGTTGCAAAGTTGCGCTACCACAAAATTATTTTGATGGCAGATGCTGATGTTGATGGTCAACACATCAGAACACTTCTACTAACTCTGCTATTTAGATTTATGCGACCACTGATCGAAAATGGTTTTGTTTATCTTGCCCAACCACCACTTTATAAACTTAAGTGGGGCGGCAAAGAGCCAGTGCAATATGCGTTCTCTGATCGCGAACGAGACGGCTTTATCCAAATCGGGCTCGATGCCGGAAAGCGCTTACCTAAAGAAGATGGAATCCAGCGATTTAAAGGACTTGGCGAAATGCCAGCAAAAGAACTCTGGGATACAACAATGGATCCTGCGCATCGGGTTTTGATTCAAGTAACACTTGAAGATGCGGCAGCTGCAGATGATTTGTTCTCGGTATTAATGGGCGAAGATGTAGAACTGCGCCGAAACTTTATTCAACGAAATGCTAAAGATGTTCGATTCTTGGATATCTAGGTAAATACAAATGGCTGAAAACATGAATCCGGATAAGACCGCTGCCCACGATCGAATTGAGTCAGTCGATTTACAAGTCGAGATGGCGCGTTCGTATCTAGATTATGCAATGTCAGTAATTGTTGGCCGCGCACTTCCAGATATTCGCGATGGTTTAAAACCAGTTCACCGCAGAGTTCTATATGCAATGTATGACGCTGGTTATCGACCAGATAAGGGATATTACAAATCTTCACGCATCGTCGGTGATGTTATGGGTAATTATCATCCCCACGGTGACACAGCTATTTACGATGCAGTTGTTCGCCTCGCACAATTTTGGTCACTTCGCTATCCATTAATCGACGGTAACGGAAACTTTGGTTCGCCAGGAAACGATCCAGCTGCGGCAATGCGTTATACCGAAGCGCGTCTGGCACCTCTCGCAATGGAGATGATGCGAGATATAGATGAAGACACAGTTAACTTCATTCCAAACTATGACGGCAGATCTCAGGAACCAACCGTTCTTCCAAGCCGTTTTCCAAACCTTCTTGTAAATGGCAGCGCTGGTATTGCTGTTGGCATGGCGACAAATATTCCACCACACAACCTAAATGAAGTTGTTGAAGGTGTTGTTTGGTCACTTGAAAATCCTGATGCTGATCCAAAAGATTTATTAGAGAAACTTTTAACAATTGTTAAAGGCCCAGATTTTCCTACCAAGGCGCTAATAGTTGGTCGCCAAGGAATCGAAGATGCATACCGCACCGGCCGCGGCTCAATCATTATGCGAGCCGTTGTTGAGGTCGAAGAGATCAATAAACGCACATGTTTGGTTGTTACCGAACTTCCATACCAAGTAAACCCAGATAACCTGGCGTTAAAAATTGCCGAACTTGTTAAAGATGGCCGTATTAAGGGCATCGCAGATGTTCGAGATGAAGGTAACGAGCGCTTAGGTCAGAGACTTGTAATTGTTCTCCGTAATGATGCAATTCCTAAAGTCATTTTAAATAATCTTTACAAGCACACCCAATTACAAGATTCTTTCGGCGCAAACATGCTTGCACTGGTAGATGGCGTTCCTCGCACCCTTCGCATCGATGAGTTCATTCGTTATTACATAGAGCACCAGATAGAAGTTATTGTCCGTCGCACAAAATACAGATTGCACGAACGCGAAAAGCGCGCACATATTCTTCGCGGGTATTTAAAAGCACTAGATGCCCTAGATGCAGTAATTGCTCTGATCCGCGCTTCACGAACCCCAGAAGAAGCACGCACTGGATTAATGAAACTTCTTGATGTTGATGAGATTCAAGCTAACGCAATTTTGGATATGCAACTTCGCAGAATCGCAGCTCTTGAACGTCAGAAGATAAATGATGAATACGAAGGCTTAATGGCTGAAATCATCGAACTAAATAGCATCCTTGCTTCAGAGGCTAAACAGCGTGAAATTATCAAAACCGAATTACAAGAATTAACTGCAAAATATGGCAACGAAAGACGAACCCAAATTATTGCCGGAGATTCTGATTTATCTGTTGAAGATTTGATTCCAGATCAGAGCGTTGTTGTAAATATTACAAAAACTGGATATTCCAAGCGCACAAAGGCCGATCTATATAGATCTCAGCGCCGCGGTGGCAAAGGCGTAAAGGGCGCAGCACTTAAGCAAGATGATTTAGTAGAACATTTCTTTGTTGCATCAACACATGACTGGCTACTTTTCTTCACAAACAAGGGTCGAATTTATCGAGCAAAAGTTCACGAACTTCCTGATGCAGGACGCGATGCAAGAGGTCAGCATGTAGCAAATCTTCTGGCATTTAAACCAGATGAAACAATTGCTCAAGTAATTGCAATCTCTGACTACAAATCACATCCATACTTAGCAATCGCAACTCGCGGCGGCATTGTAAAGAAATCTCCGCTTAGCGAATATGACTCACCTCGAGCAGGAGGATTAATTGCAATCAATCTTAAAGATAACGATGAATTAGTTTCAGCTGCACTGTTAAGTGAGAAAGATGAAATTCTTTTGGTCTCCAAGAACGGTATGTCACTTCGCTTTGGTGCAAACGAAGAATCTATTCGCTCCATGGGTCGCTCAACTAGCGGAGTAATTGGAATGAAGTTCCGCGGAAAAGATCAACTACTTACAATGGCTGCAATTACAGATATCTCTTCACCAAAATTCGTCTTAACTGCAACAGATGGCGGTTATGCAAAGCGCACACCACTAGATGAATATCGACCACAAGGACGCGGTGGTCTCGGAGTAAAAGCAGCAAAGATTGATGAAGATTCTCGCGGTGTTCTGGTTGGTGCAATGATTGTCGAAGCTAGTGATGAGATTCTTGCAATTACATCAGGCGGCGTTGTGATCAGAACTGCTTGTGCCGAAATCCGTGAAACCAGTCGCGATACCCTCGGAGTCAGATTGGTAAATCTTGACGAAGGTATTTCAGTGGTATCAATTACGCAGGTTAAAGAGTAAAAATTCCTGGCTTTTGGCTGACGCCTTAAAGTCGGGTAGCCTTCACCAGTTAAATTCTCGCGTTTGGGCCTTTAGCTCAGCTTGGTTAGAGCGCTTCCCTGATAAGGAAGAGGTCAGTGGTTCAAGTCCACTAAGGCCCACCAATCGCGTGTATTGAAATGTTTTACAGATTTAATAAGTGAGCAATCTTTAGATAAGGTTGCGCCACTTACTCGCTTAACGCGGGGACCTAGCTCAATTGGTAGAGCACCGCCTTTGCAAGGCGGGGGTTAGGGGTTCGATTCCCCTGGTCTCCACAAAGATTGGCTAAAATTTCGAAATGTCCAAAAGTATAAAGATTCTTGTATTGCTTTTATTAACCCAGAATTTTCTAAACCCCAACCAATCAATTGCGGCTACTCAAGCAACAACGATTGAGCTATGTAAATTAGCAAAAATAGCACCAGAACCTTTAAGTGCAGGTATGCCCCGCAATTCTTCGCTAATTCCTTCAATCGGCAGGATTCGCAATCTCTTTCTTTATGTAGATTTCCCAGACAACCCTTCAAATTCAAGCTCTAAGAAATTCGCAGAAAATTATTTTACAAAATCTAAAAAATTTTTAGAAGATAATAGCTACGGAAAAATGAGACTTGAGCTAACCGTTAGCAGTAAAGTCTTTAGAATTAATAAAAACTCAGCATCTTACAAAATGTTCACCGATGGCCAAGGCGATTCAGTGGGCTTAGTGCAGGATGCTTTAGATGCTGCTGATAGCGAGATAGATTTCACTAATTTTGACTTTGTAACCGTAGCGCCACCAGTAAATACCAAGAATATAAAGACAAGTGGAGCAATTACGGGCGGTGCAGACTTGCTCAAAACTAAAGATAGAAATTTCTCAAGTGCAATCTTTATTGGTAAAGATAAGCTTTCCGATTTTGACAAACCAGGTTTCGGTTGGAGTTTTGCCGCTCATGAAATAGGTCACGTTCTTGGCATCACACATCCGTATAAATATGAAGAAGGAAAACCCGGGCCAATTTGGGATCTCATGGGGAATGGTGGAACCTCCGTTCCGGAATTGCTTGGGTGGCATCGTTTTGTTTTAAATTGGTTAGGCGAGAAAGAAGTAGTTTGCTTAGATAAAGAAAAAGCAGGGAGTTTCGAACAGACCCTCAAACCTTTAAATTCAAAAGCAATAGGCAAAAAGCTGCTTATTACGCCGATTAGTTCAACCCAGGCACTAGCCGTCGAAGTTCGTCGTCAATCTAGTTTCGACAAATTAACAGTTAATGAAACCGGAGTGCTGGTCTACTTGATTGATGTCACGAAAGGCGACGATCAAGGAATAATCACAATTATTACCAGCAAAAATACAAAGAAAGAAGACCAGATACTTGGTTCATTAAAACCTGGAGATAAGGTTTCTTACAAAGGAATAACAATTCAAGTAAACGCTTCAGGTAAGTCAAGTGACACAATCAAAGTTATCAGCTAACCCAGAATATTCGGGTAGTATTCGGACTCCACTTTAGCGAGCGAAAGGAAATTGGGTTAATTACTTAATCCATGGTCCAATACATGTCAACAGCAATCCTTCACACAAGCATGGGCGATATCAAGATTGATCTATTTCCTAATCACGCACCAAAAACTGTTGCAAACTTTGTTGAACTCGCAACCGGTAAGCGTGAATGGGTAGATCCAATCACTGGCGAAAAAACTTCAAAGAATCTTTACGACGGAACAGTTTTTCATCGCGTCATTGCTAACTTTATGATTCAAGGTGGAGACCCACTAGGTAACGGAACTGGCGGACCTGGCTATCAATTCGCTGATGAATTTCATGGCGAACTAGCTTTTGATCGCCCTTACATTCTTGCAATGGCAAACGCCGGCCCAGGAACAAATGGTTCCCAATTTTTCATAACTGTTGCTGAAACAGCATGGCTTAATCGCAAGCACACAATTTTTGGTGAAGTTACAGACGAAGCTTCAAAGAAGGTTGTTGATGCTATTGGTTCTGTTAAAACTGGCGGACAAGATCGCCCAGTTCAAGCTGTAAAAATAAACACTGTCACAATCTCAGAGTAAAAATATGAAGCAGAAGCAATCACTCACAACGAGTTTGATTGTCCTGATTACTGGCACTTTTTTAATTACTCAGTTTGTATTTCCAGAACTACAACCAAGGTTTGCCCTGACTCACGGCGGAGACTATTCAAATGGTTTCTTCCCAGGCGTTTATACCGGCGAGTGGTATCGCCTATTAACAGTTGCACTTACTCATGCTGGTTGGTTGCACTTAATATTTAATATGTTGGCTCTCTATTCAATCGGCACTCCAGTAGAAGCTTTTGTTGGGAAAGCCCGCTTTGCAGTCATATTTTTTGGCTCTTTATTAGCCGCATCGTCCACTTCGCTTTATTTTGGCCCTGAAAACATTTATGCCGTTGGTGCATCTGGCGCAGTTTATGGATTGTTTGGAGCTCTTTTTGCAATTGGTAAAAAAGCAGGAGCTAACTATCAGAACATACTTGGCATTCTGTTAATCAACTTGTTAATGACTTTTACAATTTCTGGAATAGATTGGCGAGCACATATCGGTGGTTTAGTTGCCGGAGTTGTTATTACCTATCCTTTAATATTTCGCAGAAGAACTTGAGCAACATCTAGAACACCAATATCTGATTCGCGAGCAGTCATTCCATCGCTAACCATGATTCGGCAGAACGGACAGGCAACAGCAACTTCTTGAACTTGTGTTGCTATAACTTCATCAACTCGGTTTAAATTAATTCGAGTTCCAATTGTTTCTTCCATCCACATGCGGCCACCACCAGCGCCGCAACAGAATGAACGATCTTGATTACGTGGCATCTCGGTAACTTCCACACCAGTTGATTCAAGGAGCTCGCGAGGTGGCTGATAAATCTGGTTGTGCCTGCCCAAATAGCAAGGGTCGTGATAAGTAAGTGTTGCATCACTCTTATGTGGTGAAGTCTTTAACTTCCCCTCTTTAATTAATTGATTCAGTAGTTGCGTGTGATGAACCATCTGCAATTCAAAACCCTGTTGCTTGTAATCGCGACCAATTGTTGTAAAGCAGTGCGGGCAGGTAACAACAACTTTCTTAACACCTCGGGTGCCAAAAGTTTGTTGCAGGGTTTCAATGTTTTCGCGCGAAAGTATCTGATATAAAAATTCATTTCCAGATCGGCGAGCCGGATCTCCGGTGCAAGTTTCGCGTTGACCTAAAACTCCGAAAGTTGTGCCTGACATGTATAGGAGTTCGGCGACCGCTTTTGTAGTTTTCTTCGCACGCTCTTCATATGCACCTGCGCAGCCAACCCAGAACAAATACTCGACATCTTCCGGAATTTCGTTTTCGATAATGGTTACCGGGAAATCGCATTCAGCAATCCAAGCGTTGCGATCTGTCCGGTTTGCACCCCATGGATTACCGGTTTTTTCGAGGTTTCTAAAGGTGCCACCAAGTTCGGATGGAAATTCGGACTCGACTAATACCTGGAAGCGGCGCATATTTACAATGTGATCAATGTGCTCGATATCTACCGGGCATTCTTCTACACATGCGCCACAGGTTGTGCAGGACCAAAGAACTTCAGGTGAAATAGTAGTTCCAACAATTTTTTCATCAGAAGTTACATTTGAAAGCGCGTGATCGCGCATCGCCATAATCAATAATTTTGGCGAAAGTGGTTTGTCGGTATGCCAAGCCGGACACTGTGATTGGCAGCGGCCGCACTCGGTGCAGCTGGCCATATCAAGCAGACCTTTCCAAGAAATATCTGCGCTCTTACCAATACCAAAGACATCATCTTCTTTGGGATCTTCAAAGTCGATTGGCTTACCATGCGAAATCATTTCTGGTAATTCACCAAGTGCTGGTCTGGAATCTAGATTTCGTTTAAAGAAAATATTGAATGGTGCTAAGAAGCGGTGCCAAGCAACGCCCATTGTTAGGTCATTTGAAATTACAACAAACCACATAACCGAAACCCAAATCTTTACCGCAGCAACGATTTGAACGGCTGTGCCATCTACATAATATTGATGTTCTAGATAATCTAAAGTAATTACACAAATCACAACTGCCAAAATAGTTGCTTCTACGTAATACGCCTTTAAGGATCTCGAACCCAGAAATCTTGAAGTGCGGCTTTTGTGGAAAAATTTTGTAGCTAATCTAATTCCAATTAATGCAACGATTCCCACCGCAGTAGTCCAAGCAACAGCGAGAACGAAATAACGATAAGGCGTCCAAGTTCCAATAAATGGGATTACAAAAGCCGGATCAATTATTTGACCATATGCAGTGATAAGAGTTCCAAGTAGTGAAACGAATCCGATCATTACAAACCAATGGGCGATTGCAGATCCGGTGAAGCGAAGCATTCTTGTGTGCAACAAAATTTCTTTTGCCATCGCCTTTGCGCGAGCACCCTTATTTAGGAACCGTGCTGGCTCGCTCTGCCCCGCAGAAATCCTCCGATACATTTCGCGCCCTTTAAGCAGGAAGCTGCCGATACCAAAGGCGGTGAAGAGATAAAGGACGATCGCTACGTAATTCATTCCAGAGTTCATGTGAGAAGGCTAGAGCCCACCCCTCGAAGAGCGGGGAATATCCCGGCCAACCCAGGCGTTCCCTGGGTAACTCAACTTGAGCCAGTTCGACTCAATCTTTTGACATCGGGCGGCTCAAGGGCGAGAATTCGACCATAGCCGGTCAAAAACAGGCTGAAGGATAAGAAAAAGGAGCAATAAAAATGGCCAGAGCAGTAGGAATCGACTTAGGAACTACAAACAGTTGCGTATCTGTATTAGAAGGTGGCGAGCCATCTGTAATTACAAATGCGGAAGGCGCTCGAACAACCCCATCGATCGTTGCCTTCGCCAAGAATGGCGAAGTCCTTGTCGGTGAAGTTGCGAAACGTCAATCAGTTACAAATGTTGAACGAACCATTCGTTCAGTGAAGCGCCACATGGGCACAAGTTGGAACATGGATATTGATGGCAAGAAATACACACCACAGGAAATCAGCGCTCGCATTTTGATGAAGTTAAAACGCGATGCTGAAAGTTTTCTCGGTGACACAGTTACAGATGCAGTTATTACTGTGCCTGCGTATTTCAATGATGCACAGCGTCAAGCAACAAAAGAAGCTGGCGAAATTGCGGGCTTAAACGTTCTGCGCATTGTTAACGAGCCAACCGCTGCAGCACTTGCATACGGTTTGGATAAGGGCGATGCTGAACAAACAATTTTAGTATTCGACCTTGGTGGTGGAACATTTGACGTTTCACTTCTAGAAATCGGCGACGGTGTTGTCGAAGTTAAAGCTACCAACGGAGATAACAATCTCGGTGGCGATGACTGGGATCAAGCTCTTGTTGATAATTTAGTTAAAACATTTGCCGCGAAGACCGGCATTGATTTAACAAAAGACAAGATGGCAATGCAACGCGTTCGCGAAGCGGCTGAAAAAGCCAAGATTGAATTATCTTCTTCACAACAAACTTCAATCAACCTTCCTTACATCACGGTTGATGCCGAGAAGAACCCACTGTTCTTAGATGAAACAATTACCCGCGCACAATTCCAAGGCATGACAGCGGATCTACTAGAACGCTGCAAGAAGCCATTCCAGTCAGTTCTTAAGGATGCCGGAATTCCAATCGCAGATATCGATCACGTAGTTCTAGTTGGCGGTTCAACTCGTATGCCAGCTGTTGTTGATCTAGTCCGTGATTTAACTGGCGGAAAAGAACCAAACAAGGGTGTTAACCCAGATGAAGTTGTTGCAGTAGGTGCTGCACTTCAAGCTGGTGTTCTAAAGGGTGAAGTTAAAGATGTTCTACTTCTAGATGTAACTCCACTATCTCTTGGTATCGAAACCAAGGGCGGCGTTATGACTAAGTTGATTGAACGCAATACAACAATCCCAACCAAGCGTTCTGAAATCTTTACTACAGCTGATGACAATCAACCAGCCGTTCAAATCCAGGCCTTCCAAGGCGAGCGTGAAATGGCTGCTTATAACAAGCGCCTCGGAATGTTCGAACTTACTGGAATTGCACCAGCACCAAGAGGTGTACCGCAAGTTGAAGTTACCTTCGATATTGATGCAAACGGAATCGTTCATGTATCTGCAAAAGATCTAGGCACCGGTAAAGAACAGTCAATGACAATCACCGGCGGCTCTGCTCTTTCTAAGGAAGAGATTGATCGCATGATGAAGGATGCCGAAGCGCATGCTGATGAAGATAAACAACGTCGCGAAGAAGCTGAAGTTCGCAACACTGGTGACTCACTTGTTTATCAAACTGAAAAGTTCTTAAAGGATAACGCCGAAAAATTCACCGAAGGTGAAAATGCTGAGAAGCGCGGTGAAGTTGAAACTGCAGTAGCAGATCTTAAGAAAGCGCTTGAAGGCACAGATCTTCCAGCGATTAAATCTGCAACCGAAAAAGTCAGCGAACTGTCACAACAACTAGGCGCTGCACTTTATGCAGCAAATGCCGCATCTGCAGAAGCACCACAAGCCGATGATGGTGTTGAAGACGCAGAGATTGTTGAAGAAAGTAAGTGACATCCGAATCTGAAAACACCGCGCCAGAGAGTTCTGATAAAGAACTCTCTGATGCAGTAGATGAAGCGCTTGCTGAAGTCGAAGTAGATGAAGTTGCAGTTTTAACTTCAGACCTACAAAGAGTTCAAGCTGAGTATTCAAATTACCGAAAGCGAGTCGATCGGGATCGCATAACCGCAAATGAAATTACAACTGCGATTGTGTTGTCAGAATTTCTTCCTGTGCTTGATGATATTTCTAGAGCAGAAGAACATGGTGAACTAACTGGTGGATTCAAAGCTGTTGCCGATCAATTGCAGGCAATCACAACAAAGCTCGGACTCACTAAGTTTTCAGATGTTGACGTGCCATTTGATCCAAACATCCACGAGGCACTTATGCACGCAACTTCACCAGATGTTACTGAAACTTCAGTGACCCAGGTTCTTCAACCAGGTTTCAAATTTAAAGATCGAGTAATTCGTCCAGCGCGAGTTGCAGTTACAGATCCAGAAAACTAATTAGGAATACTTAAATGGCAGCCAAGGATTTATACGAGAAGGATTTGTATTCAATCCTTGGCGTCAAAAAGAGCGATGATGCGGCTGCGGTAAAAAAGCAGTATCGCAAGCTTGCTAGAGAGCTTCATCCCGATAAGACAAAGGGCGATAAGAAGCTTGAAGAGAAATTCAAATCAGTTTCAGAAGCGTATGAAGTTTTATCAGATGATAAAAAGCGCGCTGAATACGATGAAATGCGTGAAGCCTTTAAAGGAGGCCGAATTCCGCAAGGCGGCCCCAACTTTGGAGGTGGCGGCGGATTTCAAGGAGCAGATTTCTCTGATTTATTTGGCGGCGGATCACAAGATATTTTCGGAACAATATTCGGTGCTGGTCACGGACCGCGTCGTGGGCAAGATCTTGCAGCAGCTACAACGATTTCATTTAGAGATTCAATTTACGGAACCGAGTTAGATCTAAAGCTGGCACCGCAAGGCGGCAAGGCAAATTCAGTAACTACAAGAATTCCTGGCGGAATTAATGACGGCGCAAAAATTAAGTTAAAAGGGCGCGGCGGCAAAGGTCCTGCGGGTCCAGGCGATTTATTTGTAACTGTAAATGTTGTTAAGCATCCAGTTTTTTCAAGAAATGAATCAAATTTATTGATGACACTTCCGGTTACCTTCACCGAAGCTGCACTTGGCGCAGATATAAAAGTTCCAACTCTTGATGGCGATGAAGTAACAGTTCGAATCGCACCAGGAACGCCTAATGGCCGCACACTTAGAATTAAATCTCGTGGCGTGCAAACTGCTAGAGGCACCGGTGATTTGTTAATTACAATTGAGATTCAAGTCCCGCAACGCGTTGATGGTAAAGCAAAAGAAGCACTTGAAGCTTTTGCAAAAGCTACGGAAGAATTCAATCCACGAGCTGATTTAGCACAGAGAGCGAGGGCGTAGTCATGAGTAATGAAGAACATTCAGATGATGAGGCCGTCTATGTAATTTCAATTGCATCACAACTTTCTGGAATGCATCCACAAACTTTGCGGCAATACGATCGCATGGGTTTAGTTTCACCAGGTCGTGCATCAGGCCGGGGCCGTAGATATTCGTTGCTCGATATTGCATCGCTGCGAAATATTCAGCGCCTTGTAGGTGAAGGTATAAACCTTGCAGGAATAAAACGAATTATGGAATTGGAATCGGCCGTAGCTTCTATGGCGCTGGAGGTTGCAAAGCTACGCACCGAAGTTGATGCGTTAATTGAAGCCAATCCACCAAAATCTTTGGTGCGAAAAGGTAAGCAAACAATCGTGGTTTATAAGGAAGAGGGCTAAGGTTCACGCATGAATTCACGCGATAAATTGAAAGAAGAAATCTTAACTAAGGCCGTTGTTCACGGAAAAGTAATTTTATCTTCAGGTAAAGAAGCCGATTATTACGTCGACCTTCGTCGCGTAACTCTTGATTCTGTTGCAGCTCCTCTAGTTGGCGAAGTGATGCTTGATTTAACTAAAGATTTAGAATTTGATGCTGTCGGCGGTTTAACTCTTGGCGCCGATCCAGTTGCAACAGCAATGATGCATGTTGCGGCAAGCAAAGGTCGAAACTTAGATTCATTTGTAGTTCGCAAAGCTGAAAAAGCACATGGGCTACAGCGTCGAATCGAAGGACCTGACGTTAAAGGTCGCCGCGTGCTTGCAGTTGAAGATACATCCACAACAGGCGGTTCAGTAATGACCGCAGTCGAAGCTCTTAAAGAAGCGGGTGCAATTGTGGTTGGGGTAGCAGTAATTGTTGAACGCGGAGCCGCACCACTTATTGCCGAAAATGGTTTGAAGTATTTGGCGGCCTACCAACTTGCAGATTTAGGACTTTAGTTTTTACTTTTACGTTCTTCGTAGATTGCTTTTATAAGTGGCAAGAGCGAGATCAAAACAATTATGCCAACAGCTGGATACAAATATTCATTTACTGATCCCTTAATGACATCTCCAAGCAGATAACCAATTCCCATCGCAACTTGGGTCCAAATAATTGCGCCAATCGCATTCCAGGTTGAAAACAATTTACGATCCAAATTTGCGACTCCACAGACTGGATTAATTAAAGTTCTTGCAAATGGAACAAATCGGCCAAAAACTAAAGCTTTACGCGGACCATATTTGAGCAACCACTTCTCAGTTGCCGCCACCATTTTTTGATTAAAGAATCTAGTGTTTGGTCGATCAAAAAACTTTCTGCCAAATTTTTTACCGAACCAATATCCAACTTCGCCACCAACGATTGCGGCGACGGGCGCCAGTGCAAATAGAAGTGGTGCCGATAGTTTGGCATCGCCTAAAATCGCAGCCCCAGTTCCAGAAGCTGCAATTCCGGCCAGGAAGACGACCTCGCCCCCTGGGAAAATCAGGCCAATCAACAGCCCAGTTTCCATAAAAATAATAGCGAGTACGCCAATTAATCCGAGGCTAGAGACAACCGTATGGGCATCGAGCAGGTCAGATAAGTTCATTGTGGGGTTAGGTTATCTGGTCGTCGAAGCTAAATTGAGCGCAATTAATCTGTGGAATACCTATTTATTTGCATCTCCCAGCGGTTCTATGTGTAATCTTTCGACCTCATGGGTTCAACGACGCACACATATAGGAGATCTTCGTGGAAAATCTGGTCCGAGTAACTGGTTCCAACCTGACCTACGTTTATGTAGTTCTGGGTATTTCGTTAGTGGCACTAGCCATTGCATACGCTCTTCGCGCTCAAGTCTTAGCCGCGAATGAGGGAACCGAGAAAATGAAGGAGATTGCAGCCGCCGTTCAAGAAGGCGCAGCCGCATATCTAAACCGTCAATTTAAAACCCTTTCCTATTTTGTAGGAATTGTTTTCTTCCTACTTTTCGCATTACCTGGTGAATTTGAAATTCGCTTAGGCCGTTCAATCTTCTTCTTATTAGGCGCACTGTTCTCTGCAGCCGTTGGTTACAACGGAATGTGGCTTGCGGTTCGCGCAAACGTTCGCGTTGCAGAAGCAGCCCGCCAGAAGTCAGCAGCTAATGCAGTAAAGATCGCTTTCCGCACCGGCGGTGTTGTTGGTATGACTACAGTGGGCTTAGGACTTCTTGGCGCATCACTTGTTGTAGCAATTTACAAGGAGAATGCACCAGCTGTTCTTGAAGGATTTGGTTTTGGTGCCGCAATGCTTGCGATGTTTATGCGCGTTGGTGGCGGAATCTTTACGAAGGCAGCAGATGTCGGAGCTGACCTAGTAGGAAAAGTTGAACAAGGAATTCCGGAAGATGATCCTCGTAACCCAGCGACAATTGCTGACAACGTAGGAGATAACGTCGGCGACTGCGCCGGTATGGCCGCAGATCTATTCGAGTCATATGCAGTAACACTTGTTGCAGCTCTGATTCTTGGTAAAGCAGGCTTTGGTGATGCGGGCTTAATTTTCCCTCTCATCGTTCCAGCAATCGGTATCGTCACAGCGATAATCGGAATCTTTATTACTCGACTTCGCCCAACAGATAAGTCAGCAATGCAAGCAATCAACCGCTCATTCTTCTTATCAGCAATAATTTCTGCTGTTCTAGTTGCATTCGCAACATATACATATTTGCCATCATCACTAATGCAAATGTCAGGTCTGACTCCAGAAGCTGCTGCCGTTGATGTTAATCCACGCGTGCTTGCAATTGGCGCAGTTCTAATTGGAATCGTTCTCGCCGCAGCTATTCAATTGTTGACTGGTTTCTTTACCGAAGTTGGTAAGCGCCCAGTAAATGATGTTGCAGCTTCATCAAAGACTGGCGCAGCAACAGTAATTCTTGCTGGTATCTCAGTTGGTTTTGAATCAGCTGTTTACTCTGCACTATTGATTGCAGCCTCAGTATTCGGTGCATTCTTACTCGGTGGCGGATCAATCGTTCTTTCACTATTCGCAGTTGCACTTGCCGGAACTGGTCTTCTGACAACAGTGGGTGTAATTGTTGCAATGGATACCTTCGGACCTATTTCAGATAACGCTCAAGGTATTGCTGAAATGTCTGGTGACGTTAAGGGCGAAGGCGCACAAATTCTTACATCACTCGATGCAGTTGGTAACACAACAAAGGCAATCACAAAGGGAATTGCAATTGCTACCGCAGTTCTTGCAGCGACAGCGCTCTTTGGTGCATTCACTGATGCAATCAAGGAAGCTGTTCACAAGGCTGTTGGCGAAGCAGAAGTTGCGCTTCAATATCAAGGCATTTTGGATGTTGCAGATCCACGCAACCTAGTCGGTTTAATTATCGGAGCAGCGGTTGTCTTCATGTTCTCAGGACTTGCAATCAATGCAGTTTCAAGAGCAGCCGGAGCCGTTGTTCATGAAGTTCGCGAACAATTTAGATTGCACCCAGGAATTATGAAGGGCACCGAAAAGCCAGAATATGGTCGCGTTGTTGATATTTGCACACGTGACTCACTTCGTGAATTGGTAACACCAGGGTTGCTTGCAGTTATGGCACCAATCGCTGTTGGCTTTGGTTTAGGTGTTGGTGCACTTGGTGCATACCTTGCCGGCGCAATCGGCACCGGAACATTGATGGCGGTATTCCTATCTAACTCAGGTGGCGCATGGGATAACGCTAAGAAGATGGTTGAAGATGGAAACCATGGCGGTAAAGGATCTGATGCACATCACGCAACAATCGTTGGTGACACCGTTGGAGATCCATTTAAAGATACTGCCGGTCCTGCAATTAACCCGCTAATTAAAGTTATGAACTTGGTTGGGCTACTTGTAACTCCAGCAATTGTTGGGTTTGCACTCGGTGATAACACCGACTACTCAATGGCAATTGCCTTGGTTGCAACTTTGATAATTGTTTATGCATTGATTCGCAATCGTCGCGCATCAACTCGCATCAGCTAATATCAATTAAAGTCTGAAATAACGCACGACAAGAGTTAGGAACTTCCCCCGAAGATCATGGGTATAAAACTTGTAATCGTGGAATCTCCCGCGAAGGCGCGCAAAATTGGCGGCTTCCTGGGAGATGACTACGTTGTTGAAGCATCCGTTGGACACATCCGCGATCTGCCTCAACGTGCTGCTGATATTCCAAAGGAATTCAAGAAGATTGCCTGGGCTAAAGAGGGCGTAAACATTGAAGAGGGCTTCGAACCGCTTTATGTAATTAATCCAGATAAGAGAGCGAAAGTATCTGAGCTAAAAGCGTTAATGAAAGATGCCGATGAATTAATTCTGGCAACGGACGAGGACCGCGAGGGCGAAGCAATTGCCTGGCACTTGATTGAAGTTCTGCGCCCAAAGATTCCAATTCGCCGAATGGTCTTTCATGAAATTACAAAAGAAGCGATTCAAAAAGCAGCCAATGAAACCCGAGATCTTGATTACCGATTAGTTGATGCACAAGAAACCCGTCGAGTTCTAGACCGTTTATACGGCTATCGATTGTCACCAGTTTTGTGGAAAAAAGTAATGCCAAGAATTTCTGCCGGCCGCGTGCAATCTGTTGCGACCAGATTAATTGTTGAACGTGAACGTGAACGCATGGCTTTTATTTCATCAAAGTGGTGGGATTTAACTGCGCAATGTGAAGCTGGTTTCAACGCCAGATTGCTTTCATTGGACGGCAAAAGAGTCGCTGCAACAAATGATTTCGATGCAAACGGTGGGCTAAAAGAGAAATCTGTAGCAAACATTCTGTTGTTAGACGAGGCCGGCGCAAACGAATTAGTTCAAAGCCTTACCGGAAAATCTCTGACAGTTAAATCAACTGAAGAATCCCCAAGAACCGAACGACCAAAGGCGCCATTCACAACATCAACAATGCAACAAGATGCTGGATCAAGACTTGGTTGGGGCGCTCAGCTAACAATGCGAGTAGCACAGCGGTTGTACGAAAATGGTTACATCACATATATGAGAACCGACTCAGTAACTCTTTCTCAAAGTGCAATCGAATCTGCAAGAAATTCTGCGAAATCTTTATACGGCGCCGATTACATTCCGGCGACACCTAGGGTCTATGAAGGAAAATCAAAGAACGCACAAGAAGCGCACGAAGCGATTAGGCCAGCCGGAGAAACATTTAGAACCCCTGGCGAATTGGCACCAGAACTTTCACGAGACGAATTCTCACTTTACGATTTGATTTGGAAGCGCACTATCGCATCACAAATGTCAGATGCTAAAAAAATGCAGATGAGAGTCGACTTTGATGTTGAAACAAAAACCGGCGGCGCTGCGATATTTAGAGCAAATGGTTCTGTTGTAACTTTCCCGGGATTTTTAGCGGCCTATGAAGAGATTGTTGAAGATAAATCTGGTGACGATGAAGCAGCAGAAAGCGATAAGAGATTGCCAGCAATGGCTGTTGGAGATTCGATAAAGGTTTCTAATTACATCTGCGAAGGCCATGAAACTAAGCCACCAGCAAGATATACCGAACCAACACTGGTCAAGAAGCTTGAAGAACTTGGCATCGGGCGCCCATCGACTTTCGCATCAATCATGAGCACAATTCAAGATCGAGGTTATGTTGCAAAACGTGGTCGCGCACTTGTTCCAACCTTCCTTGCATTCTCAGTGACAGGTCTGCTCGAGCAACACTTCGGAAAGCTAGTTGATTACGAATTCACTGCTTCTATGGAAGAAGATTTAGATCGAATTGCTAATGGTGAAGAAGATCGAATCACTTGGCTTACTAAATTCTTCTTTGGCACCGAAGGCAATCCGGGATTAGAAGCGCTTGCTGCCGACCTTGGCGCAATTGATGCGCAACAAATTAACACCATGAAAATGGGAGAAGATATTGAAATTCGCGTTGGCCGATATGGCGCATATATTCAAAAAGGAATTGGCGATGATCGAAAGTTTGCAAACATTCCAGAAACCATGGCACCAGACGAACTCACACTTCAAGTCGCAATAGATTTATTAGCGCAACCGTCAGGCGAGCGTGAACTTGGCGTTCATCCAGAAACAAATCTGCCATTGCTAGCTAAGTCTGGAAGATTTGGTCCATATGTAACTGAAGTTTTTCCAGAACCAGAAATGGTTGTTGATAAAAAAACCGGCGAACTTAAGAAGCCACGTAAGAAGAAAGATGCACCAAAACCAAAGACCGCATCACTTCTTTCGACGATGTCGCTAGACACCATAACAATCGAAGATGCGCTGAAATTAATGTCGCTTCCAAGAACCCTTGGCGATTATGAAGAGGTTCCGATTACTGTTCAAAATGGTCGCTATGGACCTTATATGACGCACGGAACTGATTCTCGGACCTTAACGTCAGAAGATCAGTTGTTCGCAATTACCTTGGACGAAGCAATTGAACTTTATAAGCAACCTAAGGTTCGCCGTCGTGGTGTTGCAAAGCCTCCACTAAAAGATTTAGGAATCGATCCAGCAAGCCAGAAACCTGTTTTAGTCAAAGATGGTCGATTTGGAATTTACATAACTGATGGCGAAACAAATGCAACGCTTCGTCGTGGCGATAACGTCGAATTCTTAACACTAGAACGTGGACTTGAATTATTAGCCGGGCGCCGTGCTTGGGAAATTGAAAATGGTGGCGCAAGTCGGGTTAAGAAGAGCAGCAAGCGAGCAAAGAAAGCCGCCCCATCTTTAACCAAGAACACAGTTAAAGCCACAGGTAAGGCAAAAAGTAAGAAAAAAGCGGCTACAGGCAAGGGTAAAGCCGCAACTACTTCGGCATAAGTAGGCTTAGCTCATGCCTAATTCACTTCCATATCCTGGCGCACCCGCAGGAGCCGAAAGCAGAAGTGTTTTATCAATACCTGCATTTAGAAAATTATGGAATTCAATGGCCTTCTCTTCATTTGGAGATTGGCTCGGATTACTTGCAACAACAGCTATGGCGCTCGAACTTTCAAATGGTGATTATTCGAAAGCTAACTTTGCAATCGCAGGCGTGTTTATTGTTCGTCTTTTGCCAGCGGTAATACTTGGCCCGATAGCAGGAGTCTTCGCCGATCGTTTTGACCGTAGGCGACTTATGATTTTTTGTGACATCTTTAGATTTGCGCTTTATCTTTCAATTCCTTTAGTCGGTAATTATTTCTGGTTGTATACCGCAACAATCTTGGTGGAATGTTTTACGCTTTTCTGGTCTCCAGCAAAAGAAGCGACTGTTCCCAACATGGTTCCAAAAAATAAGTTAGAAAGCGCTAACCAAGTATCACTACTGGCGGCATATGGAACAGCGCCAATCGCCGCAATCGTTTTCTCGCTGCTCGCTTTAGTCTCACTTGGGACTACAAGCATCCTGCCTGCTGAATATTCATCAACCGCAGACTTAGCACTATATATAAATGCATTTTCATTCCTTTATACCGCATGGATTGTTTATCAATTAAGAGAAATTCCAAGAGGCCCGGCAGGAAATACTGCGACAAATGAAAATATCGGAAAAGCTTTATTCGAAGGATTTAAATTTGTAAGTGGCTCAAAGATAATTCGAGGCCTGATCTTCGGAATGCTTGGTGCCTTCTTTGCTGCAGGCGCAGTTATTGGTTTAGCTCGAACCTTCGTTGGTGATTTAAATGCAGGCGACGCGGCATACGGAATCTTGTTTGGTGCAGTGTTTACTGGTCTGGCGCTAGGAATTTGGCTTGGACCAAAGGTTTTTGCCCAGTTCTCGCGCAGAAGAATTTTTGGCGCAACCCTAACAATTTCATCTTCTTTCCTAATCCTCTTATCGCTTATGACAAACCTAGTTCTTGCAATTTTTATTACGGTTTTACTCGGAGCATTTGCTGGCATTTCTTGGGTAACTGGATTCACAATGCTTGGACTTGAAGTCGCTGATGAAGTTCGGGGTCGAACCTTTGCCTTCGTTCAATCTTTGATTCGAGTCTCACTAGTTCTTGTTTTGGCAATTGCACCTCTAGTTGCTGCAGCAATTGGACGTCATACCTATTCATTTGAAAATTTTGAAGTCACCTATAACGGCGCAGCATTCACCATGTTTGCTGCAGGAATTATTGGAGTAATTGTTGGAGTAATTTCTTATCGCACAATGCGCGATCGCCCAACAGTTTCGCTCTGGTCAGATATCGTCGCAGCAAGCAGAGGTGAACTTGGTGGCATCACCGGCACAACACATAGCGGCATCTTTATTTCATTTGAAGGTGGCGAAGGTTCCGGTAAGTCCACACAAACTCAATTACTAAAAGAGTATTTAGAAGCAAACGGTAAAGAAGTTCTGCTTACTCGTGAACCAGGTGGAACGCCGCTAGGAAAGCGTCTGCGCGAAATTCTTTTAGATCCTCAGACTGGAAGCATTTCACCAAGAGCAGAAGCTTTGTTATACGCTGCCGATCGCGCAAACCATGTTTATTCATTAATTCAGCCAGCGCTAGCTTCAGGTCAAGTTGTAATCACTGATCGATATCTAGATTCATCTGTCGCATATCAAGGAGCAGGTCGAGTTTTGCAACCATCTGAAGTAGCCAGAATTTCTCGATGGGCAACTGAAAATCTTGCTCCAACACTTACTGTTGTCATGGATATTCCTGCCGAGCTTGGGCTTTCCAGATTGCGTTCATTAGATCGATTAGAAGCGGAACCTTTAGCTTTTCATGAGCGTATTCGACAAGAGTTTCTCAACATTGCCGGATCAGACCCAGAACGTTATTTTGTTGTTGATGCGACCCAAGATAAAGCGAGCATTCACGAACAAATCATCGAACGCGTTTTAAGTCTGCCACAATTAAAAGAAAGTTCACTTGAGAAGAAACGATTTAGAAAATAGTGAGCACTACTTCAGTTTTTGATAATTTAATTGACCAAGAACATGTTATTTCAATCTTGCGCGAAGCAGTTTCTGCAGCATCTGATTCATCCAATCAATCACAAGAAATGACGCACGCGTGGCTTTTTACTGGCCCACCCGGTTCTGGCAGAAGTAATACCGCACTAGCTTTTGCTGCCGCCTTGGTCTGCAAAACTGGTGGCTGTAACTCTTGCACCGATTGCAAAACTGCTTTAACTGGAAGCCATGCTGATGTTGAATTGATTAAAACCGAGGGACTTTCTATCAAGATTGATGAAGTGCGCGAGCTAATTACACGGGCTTCCTGGAGCCCGGCAGTTGGAAATTATCGAGTAGTTGTAATTGAAGATGCGGATCGACTTACCGAGTCTGCAGCAAACGCCTTATTGAAAGCTATTGAAGAGCCAGGACTTAGAACTGTTTGGTTGCTCTGCGCCCCAAGTTCTACAGATGTTTTACCAACAATTAGATCTCGAACTCGAAGTTTGGTTCTGCGAACACCATCAATTGCAGCAGTCGCAGAGTTGTTAGAGAAAGAGAAATTTTCACCCTCGATGGCAGATTTCGCAGCGCGAGCTTCCCAAGGACACATTGGTCGAGCTCGACACCTAGCAAAGAGTGAAGAAGCTAGAACTCGGCGACAGGCAATATTAAAAATCTCGCTGATGATTACTGATATCGCATCTGCATTTAAAGCAGCACAAGTTTTAGTTGAGGCCGCAAAGGCAGAGGCAGAAGAAGAGGCAGAGCGACGTGACGATGCCGAAATTTCTGCGCTTAAAGAGGCCTGGGGTCAGCAAGGCTCGAAGTTAACCCAAGGCGGATCTAAAGCAGTCAAAGAGTTAGAGAAAGAACAGAAATCTCGCACAACAAGAATGGTTCGAGATTATTTGGATCGGGCGCTGCTTGATATCGCAACGCTTTATCGAGACATACTTTTGATTCAATCAAACTCTTTAGATTCAATTATAAACACTGATTTAATCTCTGAAATAACAAAAATTGCCGAAGCTACGACACCTGAAGCAACACTTGCGAAATTAGAAGCGATTATGAGTGCGCGAACAAATCTTTCACATAACGCAGCTCCACTTTTAACTATTGAAGCACTCATGGTTTTACTTAAGTAATGTCCCATAAATTCAAAGTTATATTACTGATACTGGCAATTATTTTTGCCTTTGGAATCACAGCTGTAATTCTTAGCAAAGATTCCAAAACTTGGAATCTAGAAGACTATAAATCTCAAGAATTGAATTGGCGAGATTGTTATGGCGGATATGAATGTTCATCCTTCAAGGTTCCGGTTGATTACGAGAATGTGAACAGCCACAGCTTCAATCTTAAAGTTCTGCGTCATAACGCTTTAGATCAGAAGAATAAGTTAGGTTCAATACTGGTAAACCCTGGCGGACCTGGGGGCTCTGCCACGTTCTACGCGTATAACGCGGAATACATCCTTTCTGACCAGGTAAATCGGAAATACGACATAGTCGGTTTTGATCCAAGAGGCATAAATGAATCGGGTGAAATTCGCTGCCTAACAAATGCCGAAGAAGATGCATTTTTGAGCGCAGATGCCAGCGATGGGAAAGCAGCGAGCGTCGCAGAGTTAGTGGCAATTTCTAAAAATTTCGCAGATAAATGCGCAAAATCAGCTGGTTCAAAACTGCGGCATTACAGCACTCTAGAAGCAGCAAAAGATATGGAGATACTCCGGATTTTGCTTAAAGAGAAGAAGTTGAATTATTTAGGTAAAAGTTATGGAACTTATCTAGGGACTTTATACGCGGCACTTTTCCCAGAATCAGTAGGAAGAATTGTTTTAGATGGCGCAGTTTCGCCAAATGTATCGACCCGCGATCAACAACTCGCACAAGCAATAGCATTTGATAAAGCCTTAAATAATTTCATAGAATCACATGAAAGCCTAAAACTTTCGGACATTAAAGAGTTACTATCGCAGGCAGCGACAGATCCCATGAAAGGCCGGGATGGAAGATTTGCTAATGAATCCACCGTCATAACTGCTATAGCTAAAAATTTATATGATTCCAATCAAGGCTGGAATGATTTAAGCAAAATGTTAAATCAGGCAATTAAAAAGCGAAATCCAAAGAAAATTTTCAAAGCAGCAGATGATTACAATAATCGAGATTCCAATGGAAATTACTACAGCAACCAGACCGATGTTTCTATTGTGATTTCTTGTCTAGATTGGGAAGAACCAAGAACGATTGAAGAGATGACTTTAGACCGTAAAGAATTTGTTAAGGCAGCTCCGGTATTTGGTCCTTATTTAAACTTTGCTGGACTACCTTGCAAATTTTGGAAAGCTAAACCCCAGCTCCCAGGAATACCTTTGAAAAATATAGAAACTTCACCAATTTTGGTAGTTGGCGTAACAAATGATCCCGCAACCCCTTATAAGTGGGCGCAAGATTTAACAAAAGTATTTACTAACGCAAAGTTATTGACCCTAGATGGTGACGGTCACACTGGCCACAACCAGGGCAATAAATGTATTGATTCGGTCGTGGATTCCTACTTTTTATCGGGAAAAATTGCCCAAGAACCCCTTATTTGTGCCAAAAGTGGTACTTAGCACCATTTGTAATACGGCATTATTTCCCCATGCGCCTAGACCATGTCTCATATGTAACATCACATGACCAACTTGCAGATACCGTGCAACGTCTTGGTTCTCGCTTAGGAAGTACTTTTGTTGATGGTGGAGTTCATCCAAGATTTGGAACTCGAAACTTCACACTCCCATTACAAAATGGTCATTATCTTGAAGTTGTTTGCCCACTTGATCACCCAGCTGCTGATTCTTCACCATTCGGTAAAGCTGTTTCAAAGCGCGCTGCTGAAGGTGGCGGTTGGTTAACTTGGGTTCTAGCTAGCGATGATATTTCACCTATCGAAACTCGACTTGGACGTCCTGCGGTCGACGGACATCGCACGAAGCCTGATGGTAATGATTTATCTTGGAAGCAGATCGGAATTCTTGAACTTTTAAATGATAAGCAACTGCCATTCTTTATTCAATGGTTAACACTTGCGCATCCATCAACAGATGGAAAAGCGATTTCAAAGATTGTTAAAGTTGAAATTGCTGGCGATGAGAAGGTAATCGCAGAGTGGATTGGTTCAGATTTAGAGAAAGCAATCGGTAGCGATATCGAAGTTGTATGGGTTAATCCATCTGAAAATGATGGGGATTCTGGAATTGTTGCAGTTCATTTAGCGACTCCAACTGGAGTTGTCAGACTAGATTAAGAGGCCGCAAGTGAGACTTAAAATTGCAGTCCTTATTGCAAAGTTTGCGGCACTTCTCTCACAGAAAGTTTTGCGTAGATCCGGCGAAACTATTTCTGGTCGGGTTTTATTAGCCATATACCCAAAGGCAATAATCGATTTATCCAAAGGAAAGCAGATCATTTGCGTCTCTGGAACAAACGGGAAAACTTCAACTACTAAAGCTTTGGTCTCAGTTATCTCCAAGTTGGGCAGTGTTGCTACAAGCCCATCTGGTTCTAACCTTGAACGCGGAATAGCCGCTGCGCTTATGAACAAATCTGAATATGCAGTTCTTGAAGTAGACGAATTACACCTCTCGCGAGTGATTGAAGAGGCAAAACCCAGAGCGGTTTTATTGCTGAACTTAACCAGAGATCAACTGCATCGGATGCATGAAGTAAAACGGGTAGCTGACAGATGGGCCAAGAGTGCGAGTGCGGCGCCTGGAACAATATTTTTTGGCGATATCGATGATCCATTTGTAGCGCTAGCTTTGAAGAGCGCAGCACAGTCGCAGCGAATTTCATTTGGCGGTCGCAAGCATCTAGATGCAGCAGTCTGCCCATCATGTGGAAAATATTTAAAGTGGAGCCGTAATAACTACAAGTGTTCTTGCGGACTTTCAAATTCAAATCCAGATGAAAGCTTCGAATCCGGCAGCGCAGCATTTAGAAATGCAACTATGGCCAATGTAGTCGGTAAGTTTTTTGGTGCTAAACCAATCACTATTAATGAAAAATCATTAGAGCGAAGTGTCGATCAAATACATAAAGGTGTTAAAACAAATATTAGGTTGACCAAGAACCCGGCATCGTGGGATGAAGCACTTAAATCAGTAACTGGTGAAAATGCAGTATTAATTGTGAATGCTCGCGAAGTTGACGGCATCGACACCTCGTGGCTCTGGGACATCTCTTTCAGTGCGCTATCTGGAAAACACATCGTTGTTTGTGGTGAACGCGCGCTGGATATTGCTTATAGATTGCATGTCGAAGGTATTGAAGCGGAAATAGTCTCAAGTTTTAATGATGCGATTGCTAAATTCGAAAAAGGTGCCAGCGTTCATGTGCTTGCGGCATATACAGCATTTCACGAGTTGGTGAATTCATGAGCCAGATTAAAATTGTAAGAATTCATAACGAACTTCTCGGAACTTATGGAGATCAGGGAAATGCCGAAGTTCTAGCGTTCCGTGCAAAATTTCATGGAATCACTGCGAATATTGTTGACGTTTCCTATAACGATGATCTGCCAACAAATGGTGATATTTATTTACTAGGCGGCGCCGAAGATGCTGCTCAATTGTTAAGTCTGGAAGCACTAAAACGTGGGGATAACTTAGATGTTTTGCATATGGCAATTGAACGCGGCGCTGTAATTCTTGCAGTTTGTGCTGGTTTCCAGATTATTGGAAATAGATTCTTCGCTAGTGGCCAAGAAGTCGAAGGCCTTGGGTTATTAGATGCGACCACTGTTCCCGGAGATAAGCGCCTAGTTGGAGATATCAAGACAACATCAAACGTTCTGGGTTTTGAATTAACCGGCTTCGAAAACCATACCGGCCGCACAATATTGGGTCCTACCGCCCAAGCTTTTGGAAAAGTTATCAAAGGCCATGGCAATGGTGATAGTAAATATGATGGCGCAGTAAATGGAAATATATTCGGCACATACATGCATGGCCCAATACTTGCGCGAAATCCAGAGTTCGCAGATTTGTTATTAACGCGTGCAACTGGGCGCAAATACGCACAAATTACTGATCCGTTGGCATTGAAATATGCGACCTGGCGTCGCAAGGTAATTTAGTAGGTTACAATTAGCCAGTTGTTGCAACCGCAGCACTCCCCATAGAACCCTCTGATAAGAATCAAGGTTCACTTGCGAGTCTTAATCTTTGGCACCACGAGACACGCTTGATGTCTCGATTGGTATTTTTATGTCATTTAAAGATTTAGGTATTGCTCCTGCGCTCGTAGAAGCCCTGGATGCACAAGGAATCACTTCACCATTTCCAATTCAAAGCGCAACGCTGCCAGATGCAATTAAAGGTCGCGATGTTTTAGGTCGCGGACAGACTGGTTCCGGAAAAACTCTAGCTTTCGGTCTTGCAATGCTCACCCGTCTTGAAGGTCGCACAGCAAAGCCACACCGCCCACTTGGTTTAATTCTTTCGCCAACTCGCGAACTTGCTGTTCAAATCTCTGATGTTGTTGGCCCGCTCTCTCGTAAAGTCGGACTAAGCACCCAAGTTGTTGCTGGTGGACTTTCATATGTTGGCCAAATCAAAGCGCTACGTTCTGGTGTAACAATTCTTGTTGCAACCCCAGGCCGCTTGATTGATTTAATTGAGAAGAAACATGTTGTTCTAGATGATGTTGCAATCACCGTTCTAGATGAAGCTGATCAAATGGCCGACATGGGCTTCTTGCCGGTTGTAAAAGATATTTTGGGGCAGACCAAAGATGACGGACAACGTCTACTTTTCTCCGCAACCCTAGATCGCGATGTTGACTCGCTGGTTAAGCGTTTCTTAAAGGATCCAATTACCCACTCACTTGAAAATGAAAAATCACGTGCCGCAGATATGTTGCACCATGTATTGATCATGGACCAAGGACATAAAGATTTAGTTGCAACCCAAATTGCTGCACGCGAAGGTCGCACAATTTTCTTCGTTCGCACAAAGCATGGTGCAGATAAACTTGCCGAAAAAATGCTTCGCTCCGGAGTTCCGGTTGGCGTATTGCACGGTGGAAAATCACAAGGCCAACGCACCCGCGTGCTCGCAGCATTTAAAGATGGTCGCGCATCAGCACTCGTCGCAACTGATGTTGCTGCACGAGGAATTCACGTTGATGATGTTTCACTTGTTGTCCACGTAGATGCTCCGGCAGATCACAAAGATTATTTACACCGCGCAGGCAGAACAGCTCGTGCTGGCGCAACTGGAGTAGTCGTAACTCTTGCAACCCACAAGCAGAAGCGTGGAATTTTTGGAATCACAAACCAAGCCAAAGTTAAGTTAAATGAAGTTTATGTTCGTCCATCTGATCCAGAACTTGTTCGCGTTACAGGCGCGCAAGAACCATCAGGTATTCCAGTAATTGTTGAAGCCGAAAAACCAGGGCGTAACGATCGCGGTAGCCGCGACCGTGGTGACCGTGGTGGATTCCGTCGTGGACATTCGGGTAATTTCAAAAAGCGTAGCGAAGGTGGCGGACGCGTAGGAGATAGCGAAAAAGAAAAATCTGTTCGCTCTTTCCGTGGTGCTGCACCAGAGAAGCCAAAGTATGAAGATCGTCCAACACGCGCAGAGCGTCCAGTTCGTACAGATAGAACAGACCGCCCAGTTCGCACAGAACGAAGCGATAAATTTGAAAAGCGTGGAAAACCAGAGCGCTCGTTTAGAGCTGATCGTCATCCAAAAGCTGAACGTTTTGAAAAATCAGATCGTCCAGCAAAGGCAGATCGTTTTAACTCTCCAAAGCCATCTAAGTTTGATAAATCAGATCGACCAGTGAAGAAGAGTTATAAATCAGATTCCAGGCCTGCAACATCAACTTGGCGAGCAGATTCTGAAAAGGTAGAGCGCACCGAAAAGTTTGAAGGTAAGCGCCCACCGTTTAAGAAGGCATCAGGCCCAAAGAAATTTGCAAAGAAGGCTCCGGCTAAACGCGCACCACTTCCTAAGGGAACTTTCAAGAAAGCTGGCCCAAAGAAGAATATTGGTAAGGCTAAACCAAGAGTAAAGTGATTTTATGAAATCACAGATTGCACTACTTGGTATAGGAGTTGTTATTGCCGCAGGGGTTGCATATATTGAATTGAAACCTGCGTCGGATACGCAGATTGCACCAATGGTTGCGACCACGGCATCCTCGGCTCCCACCGAAGCAGTCGTTGATACGAAGACACCAGCCCCAAAGAAATCAGCAGTGCCAATAATTCCTAAACCAACTATTTCAGGCAGTGATGATGAAGATGATGATCATGACGACGAAGACGAAGACTAGACTTTAACTTTTCTTCCTTCATAAAGCTTTGAAACCGCAATTGAAATAATCGTTAGAACTGTTCCAAAAATTAGGAAGCCATTTAGAGATCCAGCTTTCGCTGGTGCTAACCAATCAATCAAAATTGCCCCAACTAATTGGCCAGCAATATTTAGAATTACAAAGTTTAGAACACCCAAATGTTTAATTATGTAGGCCGAAACAGCTACGAAGATTAAGCCTGCAGCGCCTCCGGTATAAACCCAGAAATTACTTGGCAAGGGTTTGATTGTTGCGCCAAGTGCAAGATCTACCGATAGGGCAATTACAACCACGATGGTCCCACTTACGAAGTTCAACCAGGCAGTAGCAAGAGGTCGCCGTGCAACAACATTTACCCGACCATTCATTCCTTGCTGAATAGATGCAAACACGCCAACAATTAAAGAAAATGTAAGTGGCAAAAATCTAAATTCTGAATTTGTTAAATCCGGGAACACCGCAATTGCTACTGCAATCAAAGTTGCGATAGCTCCAAAAATTCTGGGTTTTGTAATTCGCTGTTTTCCACTCGGAGTCATTCCGGCCTTATCTACCAATAGCGAAGATACGGTCTGACCGGCAACAACACTTATCGTAAAAAGCGCCACGCCAATTTGAGGAACAACAGCGCTTTGAGCCGCAACAAAGAATCCGCCAAGGACCCCTCCCATAAGTTCCCATGTAACTAGCTGCTTATTTTTAATTGCTTCGAAAATTCTAAATAACGCTTCGCGCTCACGTTTAAATCCAAATACTAAAACTGTAACTATCGCTAGTCCCGTTAAAAAGGAGACCAGAGCAGCAGCGAGGCCATTATCGAGATCTACCGAAAGCTGACCATTAATCCGAGACTGAATCGCAACTACAACGCCTATTAGAACTGCAAAAACTGCAAACATTTTGCCTCAGTTCTACCTAGTTAACACAAGGGATTTTGCTGCCATCGACAGATTTACCACTTGCCAATTGCGCATAATTTATCTTGGTTGGCTTTGGTGTCGCCTTAGCGTTTGGATCCTTTGGTTTTGGATTGAATAGATCTTGCACAAGTTTGCGAATCTTTACTTCATCAACCAAATTCACGCTCTGACTGTTTCGCATGACATAACCTTCGATTGGCAGCGTATGGAATTTAATATTTCCACTTGTTAGCGCCTTTGCCTGTGGCAAGAATCCGAGAACATCAAATCCGGAATCAATCACAACATCTTTCTTGGCAACATCTAGCAGAGCAGATATTTTTCCAATATCACCGAAGATTCCTTGAGTTCTAAACTTTGTAATTACGCCAGCGATAAAAGCTTGTTGACGATGGGTACGATCTAAGTCGCCGTTTGGAAGTCCATGGCGTTG
>JACCDP010313339.1_pt1 | contig 28886 bp, 33 predicted proteins | sample 7445841 | NCBI WGS metagenome assembly JACCDP01 (sample SAMN15323441, study PRJNA562643) | freshwater metagenome | isolation source: river surface water | place: USA:Blue River Watershed | collected 2017-08-17 | reverse complement strand
TGAAGTTGCTTTAAATAGATTATCAGAAGAATATCCGGAATATAAAGTTAATTTTGACGTATTTAGTTATTCTATTCATATTAATATATTTTCAAGTGAAGAAAAAAAAGAACAATATCCATTCTAAATGAAGATAAAAAACTACATACAATTTATTAAAGAATCATCAGGCTATGAATATGGTTGCGTAATGGTTGAAGTTCCGGTGAACAATTGGAAAGAAATAATAAGTTACATTAATCCGGAAGATGTGTATACTGGAGGTGATGATACACATGGTATTCAAGAGAATCCACATGTCACTATTTTATATGGACTACACAAAGAAGTAACATCTGAAATGGTAAAATCAGTATTTAGAGATTTTACCGAAGATATAAATATTGAAGTTGATGGAATTGATATCTTTGAAAATAAAGATTATGATGTTGTGAAATTTAATGTTAAGGCAGATGGTGCACTTCAAGAATTACACAACAGACTATCTGAATTTCCTAACTCTAATAGTTTTCCAGATTATAAACCACATATAACAATTGCATATGTCAATAAAGGAACAGGTAGAAAATATATCAAACCGGATTATAAATATGTGGTAAAAAATGTTGATAAGATTACATATTCAATGCCATCAGGTGAAAAGATTGAGTTTGATTATAATATAAATGAATCAATTGAATATAATGATAATACATATGATTCTGAGTGGAAACTACCAATAAGTCAAGAGAGACTTAAATTGGAGAGATACTTAGATGAAATTCTTCTAGAAATAACTGATTTAGGATATTCTACAACTATCAGTGGGTTTATTAATAATGTTGCTTCTTTTAGTAAGTCTAATCAATTAATAAGAAGAGCTCAAAAGACAAGATCTCCTTACATTTGGATATGTAATAAAAAAGGTAGAACTAGAATTCCAATTGTTTGGGATGAAGTTAATGATACTATTGAATCAATTAAATCTTATTTAGACAGCGAAGGTTTTTGGAGTCATATTGAAGTTCTTAACGAAGGAAGTCCTACTGAGCAAATCTTTATTCATTTTGATAAGAAATCTAATATTTGACTTTTATACTCATCATTTAAATAATCAATATATTTCTCATATAGATGAATATACCCATAGTCTATTGATGTATATTTTATAATATTATCAACAGGATGCATGGGTTTTAGGTTGTCTAACGCACTTACTATGTTTAGAGGAGTATCATCAATAAAAGCAGATATTGGAATAATATGATCTATCTCAAATGATTTTCTATCCTCCCAACTCATATCACTTGTAAATTGAGATTCTATATGTAACTTAAACTCCAAATCACTATATCCTAGCAAATTATTTGTATAGTCATTTTTATCTCTATTGAGTCTTCTTATGACAGATTTTAAAGAATCTCTATATCTTTGTTTATGAGCATTTTTGACTCTGTATTCTGATATCCATTTTTTATACTCATCAGTCTTTCTATATTCTGATTTTTTTTTATTTATTTCTTCTTTGTTTTCTTTATAATAGTTTGAGAGTCTCTCTTTATCAATTAATTCATATCTCTCTTTGTTGTATTCTTTTTCCTTCTCGCTATTATCCTCTCTCCATTTTTTTCTAATTGGCTTCAATCTTTCTTTATTATCATTATAATAATCTTTGCTATATTCAATTTTTTTATTTTTTATATCTTCTTTATTTGAATATTTCCTATATGAATCTTTTTTAGATATTTCTAAGCAATCAAGGCAAAGTTTAGCCTTTTTTCCTCTATTTAAAATCTCATTATTACATCTTATACATTCCATAATCTATATATTAAATTATTTTATGTCTTTCTGTATCAATCCAAAAAAACATAATGTGTTTTGATATTTTATATATACTATATGAGAATATTGAGATTTAATGAAATAAATGAAAATAAGATGTGGTATAAAACTATACCAGAAATTTTAGAATGGGTTGAATCAAAATCAAAATTAGTTTGGGTTTTCTTAGACACGGAAACGACAGGACTTGGTGGTCCAAAACAACAACAACTAACTCAAGTTTCTGCAATTGCAACTCAGTATGATTTTAAATCAAATAACTTTAGTGAAATTTCGACATTTGATGAAAAGATTAAATTAACAGATGAAACTAAATCAAAATTTTTGACACCAGGTGATAATACAAAATGGGTTTTAGGATTCAATCATTATGGTTCAGGTGATTACAAATATAAAGATGAAAACGATATAGTAGATGATTTCTTTAAATGGATTGAAAACTATTCACCAAATATATTAGTTGCACAAAATGCTTCTTTTGATATGGCAATGTTATCTGGTAGATACGGTCATAAAATTAAAAGTGAAGTTTTTGATACTAAGATGTTAATTCAACTATATTTCTTACCACTTCTACAAACATTAGCAGAAACAGATTCTAAATATAAAGAAATGATTGATTTTATTGGAACATCTACAAGAGACAATGGTTTAATATCTTCTTCTATGGCTAAGATTGGTCCAGTTTTAGGAGTTAATATGATGGGATATCACGATGCTATTACAGACTGTAGAATTACAATTCAGATGTATCAAAAGATTATTGATTTACTAAAACAAAATCAAGATGTTGATATAATGAAATATCAAGTAGAAAGGATTAAAACATTAAGATGAGAAAACTAAAAACATATAATCTATTCTTAGAATCTTTTCAAAAAGATACAGCGTTAATGCATGAGAAATCTATTTTTGATTGGCTTGAAGATTTGAAAAGTGATATTTGGAATCCATCAAATATTGAAAGACATAAAATATGGACTGAACATTTTATTGGTGAAGGTTGGTGGAATAAAATCACATCTCACGTTGATAGAATTTTTGAGGTTTTATCAGAGGTAAATGTTAGACATATCAAAGATGCTATGTTAGAAGTTTTTGATACTCTACCAGATGAAAAAGAAAAAAATATTTATACTGCTGTTTTATACGGAGATTATGAAAGAATAAATGACACTAATGATTTGAAATTTAATGGAACTATGCCAATTATGGATTTGAATGATAAAAGTAGAAAAGATTACATAATCATAAGTATTTTAATAGCAATGGTTTATCCAACTCTTTACTACTCTCGTTTCAAAGAAAATGCAATATTAAGAGATACTAAAGAAAGTGAATATGTAACTGATGAGAAGTGGCAGTGTCAGAATTTTGACTTTGAACAATTCCATAAAATAGGACATCTTAGAGATTATGAGTTTAGTAAGGTTCAAAAGTATTCACCTGAAAATGTTCTTTCAATGTATAGACCCGGTATAGTTATAAACATTGGTGGCTGGGGTTCCGAATCAAGATATACCGGTGAAATGTATTTAGATGATTTAGAATTGGCGTTAGATGCAGCAATTGAAGTTGTAGAATCAGAAGTTGATTATGAAAAAGTTATTTGGCCCTATACAAGAGGTGAGAGACATTATGACACATCAAAGCCTATATATGAATATGATTTGAAAATATTACTCAAAATGTAATGAAATATTTAAAAACATATAAATTATTTGAATCACTCAATAACGTTTATTTTCCAAATGAAGATGAAGTAAAAGAATTCTTTATTGAGTTATATGATGATGAAATTTTATTTCAACCACTTAAGAATTATACATATGGATATGTATTTTTTCCACATGAACCGATGACAGGTCAATTACTACAACAGTTTTCTTCTGCTGTTGAAAATCATATAGATTGGGAAAATTTAAGACCAGATATATTACACGGCGATAGTTGGTCAGATTTATTTTTAGATGTCAATGATGAAAGAAATCATTATATGTTATTAAATTGTCAAGATTGGATTTTTATTGACCAGAAAAATACAAATAGGACTAATGAATTAATTTGGGAAAATGTAGAAAACGGAAAAATCAGAGCTTATCCTGTAATTAAATTCTTTTTATCATACTGTGAAACTGAAAATAAAGAATTAGTTTATGAGTCATTGGAAAGATTATATGATGCTACTGATTTTAGACCAATACATGAAGTTTGGGAAGAAGATTTAGCAGATGAAGATACTGGAAAACTAGTGACAGTGACTGGAATGGATTTAACTTTTTATAATGTAGATGATGAAACTTATAAGAATTTAACAAAAGTATTTTCTTATAGACAATTAGAGAAAGAATTAGTAAAACATTTTATAAAGTAAGTATATAATATTAAATTATTGTTTGTTTAGGTTGAAAAAAGTTATTCAAAATTCAACAAAGATAATTAAAATAAACAACTTTACAAACAAAATTTGATATAATTAGTATCAGTTTAAAAACTGAATAACAAAAAATAAAAGGCAATTATGGCAGAATTTGATGACTTATTTAATGGAGGCTTAGACAGCAAAATGGACTTCTTAAATGAACAAAAAACAACAACAAACAACGACGGTATTTACCGAGTTGACCTTGCTAAATGTAAGGACAAAAAGAAAGGATGGAGATCAGTAGTGAGACTTTTACCTAATCTAACTAAAGATGGTAAAGTAGGTCAATCAGCAATTGAGAAAATCACTCACTATGTAGACATCAAAAATCCAAAAGAATTGAGCGGATGGTTTGACAGTCCAAAGAATTTCAACGAGAAATGTGCTTTGACTGATTTATACTATACAATGCAAAATTCTAAAAATGCAATCCTTATGGAGAAATCAAAACAATTGAAATACTCTAAGAAGTATTATTCTTATGTTTTGGTTCTTGAGGATGAACAACAACCAGAAAATGTTGGTAAAATTATGATTTTCCAATATGGTAAAACTATCAAAGATAAAATCATGGCTGAGAAAAACGGAGAAATCTCTGGAGTTCCTTGTAATGTTTTTGACTTGGCAGCTGGTAAAGATTTCGTTTTAGTAGTAAAAGAAATCCAAACTGGTGACGAAACTTACCCTGATTACAAAATGAGTATGTTTAAACCAGAAGCTACTTCACTTCCAATTTACTTTAAAGACAAAGGAGTTTTCAAAAACGCGCCTCTTAATGAAGGTAAAATTGAAGCATCTGTTCAAGGTAAAATTAGAGAATTCTTACTAGAGCGTGATCACGATTTAGAAGAGTATTCACCTAAAGCATTGACTGAAGAACAACAAGCTAAAATCACAGAAATTACTAATTTCTTAACTGGTAAAGCTTCCTCTTCTTATTCAAACCCTAAGGCTGAGTCAAAACCGTCTTCTGATGATTTTGATTTTGAAGATAGCTTTTCAGCAACTACTTCTTCAGCAACGGATGAAGAAGAAGATGATTTCTTCGCTGATATGTAATTTATATCACAATCTTTTTAAAATCCCACTTTTTTGTGGGATTTTTTGTTTTATATAAAAACTTATATCATCATTATTAATATAAACATAGAATAAAGTTATATATACTTCAAAAAATTGAACCTCTTTTATGAGCTTAGATAATAAAAAATTTAGAAATAATAAAACTGGTGAAGTAGTAAAAGTCATCAGTACATTTGAAAACATTGCAATTCTGGAAAATAAACAAAAAACAACCGTTGGTGAGTTATTAAATCCTTCAATTTTCACCGAAGAGATTGATCCGAGTAGTTTCTTTTCAAATCAATCAGCTTACAATATTTTAGCTGAAAAAATAAAAACTATTCCAACACATATGATTAAAGATGACGAAGGTTCAAATTCAATAGATGTAACTCCAACTTACAATTCTGACTCACAATTCTCTCCAAATATTAATGAAAGTGCGGTTGTTATGACGACCGAAGAAGATGAAAGAGCTGAATTAGCTAGAAAATATGGAGTGTCTGAAGATCCAACACAAAGTCTTCAAAAACAAAACGAGGCTTTTGCTAGAATTTTAGGTGATGAATCTGAAAATGAATTACCACAAGTATTCAATCAAATGATTAATGAACCAGTTCAAAGAGTTGAGGTAAGAAGAGAAGAAGTTGAACCACAACAACCTATGAGAAGAGAAGTTATTCAACAAGTTGAAGACCCAATTATTACAATGTTCAAAAGAACTAAAAGAAATGTTGATTTTAAAATATCGGTAGATATTTCTGATAAAATTCCAAGATTAGACTTTATTGAAATGATGGAAGACTCTTATGAAATTTCTATGATTGACTTTTTGGCTGATGAGTTTACTAACAAAATTTTACAAGACCCTTCTTTAATTAGAGAGTCGGTGAAAAATAAAATTAAACAATTAGTTTATGGTGGAGAAATTAAAAAATCAGAATCAAAAGTTAATGACGAAATTACAGATTCGGTTACTCAAGTAAATCCACCAACACCACCAGCTGATAGAATCGTAAAAGAAGGTGAATTACCAACTAAACCAAAAACTACTAGAAAACCTAGAGCAAAAAAAGAATCAACTGAAAAATGATTGATGATAGTTTTATAAAAGCCGCTATTAAAATTAGAAGAGAATATCTCAAATTAACAAATAACCTTAACTTTTATAAAAGAAAAGCTGAAGATGTAATTGAAAATTTAGAAGAAATTGTCAAAAAAATAGAAAAAATTCAGAAAGATACTGAGTTTCAAAAAACACCAAACAATGAAGCTATTGTTGTTCAATTGACAAAACTGTTGACTGAAATAGAAGCAGAAGGTCGAGCTGTAGAATCTTTAATAGATCCACTAAATAAAGAAATTGAAAAATTAGGACTTGAAGAGCAAGAACTTTGGAGAAATATCAAAAATAAATATACAACTCAAACTGACGAGCAGATTGTAGAATATGTAAGACAACGACTTATACAAGAAGGCCTTTCTTAATAGAAAGGTTTATTTTTTTATATATACTACAAAATAATTCTCTAAATGGCAAAGCTATCAAAGTTTGTTAAAGTAGACAAAAATGTTCTTTTAGAATACATCTACGACGATGATAATAATATTGGTGAATCTTATGAAGTATTAGTCAATTCAAAGGATAGAAGACAATCATATTTAGCAACTTCAACATCAGGAACAAACAATACTCTTAATAATTCTCTTTTTGTTTTAGATAAAGTAGCCAATAAATACGGTAAGATAAACACATCTCAATATAGCTTTTTACAAACAAAAAGTTTTTCATCGTCAACTCCTATAAGACATGATAAATTAGTAGTTCATTTACCAATAAATTGGACATTCGGAGAATATTTAGGATTCTATGTAAGAATATTTGCTTACGATGTGTTAAATCAAACTACCTATGATTTAAGTAACTTTTATTTTGATATGACCGATGCTTCTCAAGGTTATATAATGAATTTTACATCTCCACCATTATTATTTGCTGAAAAACTGTGGGGTAAAAATATCACCATTGAATTTCCTTCAGTATCAGCAGTAGCATCTCAAAGAGTCAATAACAGACCAAAAGTAAGTAGTTTAAATGCAAACTTGACTAATGGATCTGGACTTAGCCTAAATACTCCAGTATTTATAGATTTTAGTTTTATAAATAACATTCAAACAATTAATGCTGTTACAAGTTATCTATTAAACTCAAAGGTTTCAGTAAGTGTACCACAAGCCCCTGAGTTTGAAAATTTAGGACTAAAAATTGAACACTCACCAAACGGAGACTTCTTTGAAATTTATGGAACTTATAATGGAACAATAAGTGGGTTTAAACAATTCATAGATGATTCATTCAACGCTGGTAGTAGATACTATGTACAATATAGTATAACAACATTTGAGCAAAACGTAAGGGGTAAAACTATTACCGCTGAAGTTACTGATGGATTTAACGAAACAATAGAGTTTAGACCAATTATAAAAGCTTCAACAACAACAGCAATAATTGATGTTGAGATGAGATTGATAGATGCTGTTAGTGAAAGCACTATAACAAGAAGAGCTTCTTATGGTATGTTACAAGATGAAGTTTCAAGATATTCTTTAAATTTAATTAAAATAAATTTAAAGAATGCTAATAAACCAAAAGTATATAATACTAAAATAGGTAGACCAATTGAAACAAAATTTATAGAAGATAGAATTAAAAGTATTCAGAACAAAAATAAAGGACTTCCACCTGTTCAAAATAAAATTGATAATATGGGTATGTCCGCAATGCAATTTAATCCCCAACTAACTGGTTTAATTTCCAGTGGTATAAAAGACTATATAAACAGCTCTTCATCTAATTCAACAAGTGATGCAGATATAAACAAAATTATTCAAAAAGTTACAAATGAAATTTTGAGAAATTTATCAGGAGGAACGAATCCAATAGGAAATGCAACAACACCTCCAACTCAAATCCAGTATCAATTTTATGACAAAAAAAATGTAGTTGTTCAATCAACTGGTAATTCTGAATATGAACCACAAGGTCAAGCACTTATCACAATTGATATGGCATCTGGCACAATTTGTCCAATAGATTTTACTATAGCTGAAAAAATAAAAGATGGAGCTCCTGAAGCAAAAAAACTCTCCGGATTTGATGATATATTATTAGTATTTGGAGATAATACAAATACAGAAAAGATATATCAAACTACTTATAGAACATCAGGTTTAGACAATGGTAGTGTATATTTTGAAATTGTTGATAGCAATAAACAAAATATCAGAAAGTTCTATGATAATGGAAATAAAAACTTTACAATAGTAGGTGTTTCTAATGGAAAAGAATTTCAGATTTATAGAGGCCTTTTTGAATTGTCAGACTCAAAAGTCATGCAAGCTCAAAATGAATCTATTATAAAAGCTAAATTGGATAAACAAAAAGAAGCAGCTTTAGCGGCTTTAAATGGAACACCAGCTCCTCAAACAGTTTTAGATCCAACAGTTGCTGCAACAGCAACTACTGCAACTACTAATACAGCTACCTCTGCTGAGCAAACAGGAAATGCACCAAAAAAGAAGGGAGAATAAAAAATGAGATTAAGTAGTCAAGCCAGTCAGTTTATCTTTAATTTACCATCGGATTTTCTTCCACCGGAAACTATAGATACATACAGTCCTATTTTGGAAAAAAATTGGATTCAATATGAAGATGTAATTGCTTATTTGAATTCAACAATAAAGTCTGTTAATTTTCCAGGTATAGGATTTGAAATGCCAAAACAAATTATGATGAGAGGTAAGGAAAGGAATTTCAAACCATCGAAAAACGTTCAAGATATCACAACGACTCATGATTTGACAGTAACATTTAGAAGTGTCGATTCGGATTTGAATTATTGGTTAATGTTTGATATAATCAGCAAACATTATTTAGATGTAGAAAACTCATTCGTAAATCCATTTACTATCACCTGTGTTGATATTCACAGAGATGCTATTTATGTAATCAGATTTTATGAAATAATATTAAAATCAATGTCTGAGAATACATTTAACTATTCTTTACAGAAAGTTCAATCAAAAGATTTTACAATAACATTTCACTTTAACTTTTACGATATTCAGTTTCTTCTTAATCGTAGTAAAGTTCTTGAGTTGGGTGATCTACCTTCTATTATTCAAAGAATTTAATTACTCTTAGATAAAAATTATTTTCAAAGAACAAATCGTTGTTTGCTGATTTTAATTTCACTCTCATCGATATTTATAATAATTTAGAATATCTTTTTTTATAATCAGCTCTGTCTTTAATTTTTTGTCTATATTCTTCAGAATCATCCATCCAAGGTAGTTTTACATATTCAGTGGATGACCATCTGTTAGAATCAATTGATTCTCTTTTATAATAATATGACGCTACTGACATTCTTGGTTTTTGACCTTTAAAAGGATATGGATGTCCATGAAAATTATCACGAGTGTCAAAAATAACCCAATTGTTGAACTTATTTTCTATTTTTTTTATCGAATCACTACTGTTCCAAAACTCTAAATGACCATCATTATTTGACTGATCTTCATCAGTCATATATCCTATTAGATTAATACATCGTAATAACTGATATTCATCTTGGTAAGAATCAGGTAGAACATTAAAGTCTTTATGAATAGAAAGATATCCATCTTTTTTGGTTTTATGTAAACCACCACCCCATCTTTTTTCATCAATTAACAAATTATCTATATTAGTAATTTTTGATACAAATTCGACAAATTCCAAAGAGTGAATATACTCAAATAATTTTCTCAAATTTTCTGGCATTTTTTTAACATCATTAAGTGTATACTTTTCAAATTCAAAATGTATATCAGAATACTTAAAAAAGTCATCATCAGAAATCTCTAAAAATTCTTTTTCGCAATTTTTGATAAAATCTGTTTCAAATAAATTTTCAATTACAATATAATTTGGATTATTATCTAGAAAATCTTTTCTTAGTTTTTCTAAATCTAATTTTGTATTAATCATTTTTCTCAATTTCGTTTTTATATAAAAGTCTCATGTTGTCTATGTCTAACTGTCTATTTTCAGATCTCAATCTTACATGATAGATCTCATCTTCAGGTATAGAGTCAACAAATTTGTCACCTATATTATAGTCAGTTATACCATCACCTATATTTTTTCTAGTAGCGCTATTGCTAATTGGCACTCCTAATTGTTCCATACAATATCCTAAAGCAACATCATCTACAGCTTTATGTGGCCAAATATTGTGATTATCAATAATTTTTTTGACCACGTCTTTAGATAAAAAATAACCACTACCCGAAACAAAACTTACACTGAATCCCATGTGAAAAGTATCAAATCCATGAATTCCACAATAAAAATTTTCTTTAGGTTTATCTGATATGAATTTTAACATTCTATCAGGACTTACATAAGCTCCTAAATTTGAACGATATACATATTCGAAATCATAATTTTTTAAAAGCCAATCAAAAGCTAAAACAGTTTTGACACCGGAATAATAGTATCCATCATCACAAGGTAAAATCAAATTATTATCTCTTAGAATAGGATAAGAAAGTCTCTCTGATTCTGATTGATTATCAGAATAAAAAATTATATCAATATCTTCATTTTTTAAATTAAACCAAGTCTCTTTGATACTGTTTTCTAAACTTTTGTAATGTGGATTAGAAGATGCTAAAACCAATATGACAATTTTTTTATTTTTCATTTATTATTTCTATTAATTTTTTTGCTCTATGATAATATGTGTGTTCATTTTTTACTCTAAGATAGCCCGCCTCAGCAATTTTATTCCTTTCGTCATCATTCTCTAAATAATACTTTACCAAATCATCAACTTCTGAAAGATTATTGTATGTAATAAGTTCTTTTCCTATATCAAATAATTTTTCTAAATTAGGAGTGTAATTTGTCAATAAAAATGTTTTACATCCACAAGTTTCAAATGTTCTATAGTTTATATCATCTCTTATGTTTTTGTTAAAATGTATTTTATAAGAATTAATTGATTTTACCATATCATCACCCAATACAAACAAATCTTTTTTGATATTGAATTTATCTAAATAGTGTATCTCAGGTCTATCATTTCCACAAAATCCGATATCATAAGTTTTATCAACATCCATTGGGTATATAAGTTCATCAGGATAAGCGTTTGGAAACCAATAACTTTTTTTCACATTAAAGTATTTTATATACTGCTCACTTGAATTAAGATGTATATCAACGTTTAGAATATGGCAAAGATAGGCGTGTTGATTTACAAGTCCATCATAGTGACTATCTATGCTCCAAAATATTTTTAATTTTTTACTACTGGAAATCTCTTGAATTGGCATCCAATGTGATGTGTAATTTTCAATAATAAAGATAACATCTGCCCATTTTTCTATTTCTGAAAAAGAAGTAGAAAAATCAGGATAATTTAATCCCCAAACTTTTGATTCAACTCCTTCAATTTTAGACAGAGCTCTGTGTAAATTTAGAGCTTCTCTAAAGTTTTTGTTTTTTTCATGCCTTCCGGCTTCTTGTATAATAACTATTTTCATTTTGTTTCATAATTTTCTATATAGTCCGAACAGATACCAAATGCAATATCTATATTTTCAAAACTTATCATTTCTGGTAAAACTGCTATTGAGTTTTCTGTTAGTTGTTTACCTGGGTAAGTCCAGAAATATCCTTTAGATGTAATTGTCACATCATCTGTTTGATGCCAAAAATAATTAAAATCATAATTTATTTTTTTGAAATAATCTAAAGCTTCTATATTTTTACAGTGTATCCAAAGATTTAAAACTCTCTGACTGAGCCACTTAAAGTCTGTACTGTATTCAGGTTTATCGTGTCCTAACCATAAAATATTATCTTTAAACCATACGTCAATTTCAACATCATATCCTTTTGAGATAGCTAAATCAATATAATTAGGTTCGTTTTCATAAGAATCAAAACGACCATTGGTATTTCCTCTATGTGATATCCTTATCATTTGTAATTTTCTAAATAGTATTTTAAATCCTCAGGTGTTCCAAGACCCCACATTTTTTCAATATTAAAAGTTCTAATTTTTTTATTATCTTTTATAGCCTCATTGAATACCGGACAAACATAGAACTCATTATTTACTCTTATATTATCATAAATCATTTTTTCTGCATATTTTACAAAGTCAGAACCAGTTTTCCAATAGTAGTATCCAACAGTCGCGGTGTTTGATATCGGGTTTTTTTCAGCTACTTGAGTTACTAATCCATTTTCATCAATTTTAGCGAATGACCATTTTGGATGAGTAGCCTCAAAAGTTACAATGCCTCCATCTGCTTTATTTTCTTGCATTTTATACATAAAATCATTTGAATTCCACTCAACAAATTGATCAGAATTAGCAAAAAATAGAGGACTATCATTGTTTATAAAATCTTTGGCTAAAAGGGCAGTGCAAGCAGCTCCTTCAGTAATACCTTCAACTTCTACAATTTTACAACCAGGCGTAATTAGATTAAGTAATGCATCTAAATTATATTTTTCTCTATGTGACTTTTGAACAACATAGATATAATTAGCATCTATATTTAGATTTTCAACAACTACTTGAATCATTGGTTTACCTTTTACTTCAATTAGTGGTTTTGGAAATGTATAACCGGCTTTTTCAAATCTTGAACCAGCACCAGCCATTGGTATCAACACATTCATTTTTTTATCAACCCATTTTGGCATATAACTATTATTATTTTTTTCTATTTCTTTAATTCTTTTTCTTATATTCGAATATGTTACTTCAGTTGTATTAAGAACTCTAAGAATATGAGAATTACTTCTAAAAGCAGCTTGTAACCCATAAGGAGAGTCTTCAACAATCAAAGTCTCTTCTGGTAAAAATCCAATATTTGATATGGCCTTCCAATACATCTCAGGGTGTGGTTTACTATTCTTAACATCTTCATTAGAAATTATAACATCAAAATACTCAATTATATTCAGTTTTGATAAAACGGTCAAAACGGTTTTTCTGATTGAATTAGAACAACAGGCAATTTTGTATCCATCTGAAGATAATCTAGACATCGTTTCTGATAATTGATGTTCTGGTTTTAAGTTTCTCAATTCCAACAATGTAAGATTTTGTTTCTTTTCCCAGACCGTTTTGTGATAATCTATTGGTAATCCCTTTTCATCTGAAATCATCTGTAGTTTTTGATTAGTTTTAAGACCATCATATTTGTTGATATGTTCATCCCAAGATATTACATACTCATCACCGACACTTGAGAGTGCGGAGTTAAGTGTATCATAATGGATTTTTTTAGCTTCCACTAAAACACCATCTAAATCAAATATTATTAATTTAATCATAATCTACTTATTTGGTTTTCTAACTAATGAAAAATTTAGGTCAAATCTATTAATTGGTGTATTTTGGATCTCTAAATTTTTTAAAGTGATATATTCTGGGTGATAATTTAAATTCATTTCAATACACATTTGGTCCAATTTTGAAAAAACTGTGCAATATTTTTTCATATTTTCATAATTACCTATTGAAAAACAATCAGTTATACCATAACTATCAGGTGGAATTGAATAAGCAATTCCTTTATCATCAATAAAAGTATGTCTTGTAGTTTGATATACAGGAATATTTATACTTGACAAATCAATTAATGAAAAGTCTATCTCTTCGTTCAATAGTAGGTCAATTCTGCTTCTTATGAACAAATCATACTCTTGATCCACAAGGTTAAAACACTCCTCAATTTTATAAAACATAGAAATAGATCTATCGTATGTTCCCTCTGTTTTAGGATATTTAAGATATTTTTGATTTAAAAATTCTCTTTTATCGAAATAATCTTCAATTACAATCTTTTTTGGTTTATATAGATTTATAAGTTCATCATTGTTTATTTCGTTTTCAGATAAAGAACCATCAATTGATACATTTGAAACATCCCAAGTATGTATATAAATATCAACATCGTGTTTAGAAAGTAAAAAATTTTCTAAATTTGGGTAACATAACTTAGCTGACCTTGAAAGTCCGGATAGTAGTAGTGCTATTTTCATTTTTCATTTTATTTATTCTATATATCCTCTCTCTGACATTATAGTTCTTGATATCAATCTTGGCTCTACTTCTTTACCTGTAAAAATTAAATACCATAATTGTTCCACCATCATTCCAGCAATGTTATCTTCTAACACTTTTTGAGTATTCAACCAGTTTCTTAAATTTTCATAGAATGATTTTTTATTTCTCAATATAGATTGTTTAGTAACAATAAATTGGGCACCCATTGTTATTTCTATTTTAGATGGCATTTCCAATAAAAGTTCATCTTTTACTGACTTAATTTGGTTCCATGCTCTCTTTTCTTCAGCAAATGCAATCTCTTGTGGACAATTCTCATAAAGGCAGTTTCTATAATAAGGATTATTTAATGTAAAGTAATCATCTTTGAAATTATATTTTTTGATCATATTAAGTAAAGTATCATACTGATGCCATGCAGTTTCATGTCCATGACAAAAAGCTACATATTCAGGTAGGTTTTCATAAAAATCAATTATATAATTCAAGTAAGAAGTAGCTTCCATTCCTCTATTTTCAATAATCCTTAATTTATTATCATTCAAATTTAAAATTGACTTTGCTTCAGAATTTTTTGAGTATATGATATAATCATAATCAGATTGATTTATTAACCAATTTAAGTCTTCTCTAAAATGAGACGAAACTATAAAAATATTCATAATTTATTTTATTTTATATTCTATGTTAGATTTTTTATAGATATCATCAATTAATGATATAACATTTAAACTTTCTTCTAAACGGAATGAATCTAAATTTTCATAAACATATGGATGATTGGGACAAGAACCCTGATAAGATCCATAACTGTTTGGTTCATATACTATGTCAAATTTTTTTGATATGTTATCAAATTGTGTTTGACTACCATGTGAGAGAAAATTAGCAGATTCCACTACATTCATAGCCTTTCCACCAATTTTTATATAACCATTTGAACCAATAACTGAAATAGAGCATTCTAAATTTCTAGGCTCAGCGGCTATTGTAACTTCACATGTTCCACCAAAATCACCAAAATCAAAAATAGAGTAAATTGTATCTTCAATTTCAACATTTTTATGTTTAGTTTGATAAATCTTAGAGCTATGAACTTTTGGAACTCCAAATAAAAATTGCAAAACATCTAAGTAATGTATACCAACCTCATATAGAGTACCACCACCAACCGATGGTATTGATCTCCAACCTGTAAAATACTCTAAGGGTCTTTGCCACCTTTGAATCAGAGAGACGCTTCTAATATTTCCTAAAATACCAGATTTCAAAACCTCTTTTAGTAGTGATACTGTTGGGTTTAGTCTGACTTGTAATACACAGAAAGCATTTCTATTATTTTTTTTTGCACATTCTATTATTTTTTGAATATCATCAGTTTTAAATGAAACAGGTTTTTCAATTAAAACATCACATCCATTTTTCAAACAATAAATTGCTTGCTCAATATGTAATGAATTTGGTGTTGCGATAGTTACAAAATCTAAAATTTTAGAATCAATCATTTCTTTGAAATTAGTAAAAGATTGAACATTCAGTTTCTTTGAGAGATTATCAACAATTTCTGGTTGTATATCACAAACAGCGACTAATTCAAAATTTGGATTCATTTTTATTGATTCCAAATGTCTAGGGAGAATCGCTCCACAACCTAAAATACCAACTTTATATTTTCTCATAATTTTTTTTTATAATTTTTGCAGGATTTCCAAATGCCAAAGAATTATCATCAATATCTCTAGTCACAACACTACCAGCACCAACGAGTGAGTTTTCTCCTATTGTTACTCCACATATTATCACCGAATTGGCTCCTATAGAACAACCTTTTTTAAAAATTGTTTTTCTAAATCTATCACTACTTTTCCAATCACCACTGACATTTGGTTTATAATCATTTGTAGTCACGGTGTTCGGACCGAGAAAAACATGGCTTTCTAACAACACACCTTCATATATCAGTGAATTATTTTGTATTTTACAATTATCTCCAATCTTTACATTCGGACCTACATAAACATTTTCACCTATGACACAATTTTCCCCTATTGAAGCTCCTTTACAAATATGTGAGTTTGCCCAAATTTTGGTTCCATCTCCAATATCAGAAGTTTCTACATTTGCTGTGGAGTGTTTAAAGTAATTTAATTTTTCAATTTTTTTTGCTGGGTTACCGGCCCAAGTTTCTCCATCTGGAATATTTTTTGTAACAACTGAACCCATTCCTATAGTAACATTGTTGCCAATTTTTAGGTGTTCTCTTATTACAGAATTGGCACCAATAAAAGAATTTTCACCAATTTCAACAGAACCACAAACAACAACTCCAGCTACAACTAAAGTATTTTTGCCAATTTTTACATTATGTGCTATGTGCACTAAATTATCAATTTTTACACCATCTGATATTTCTGTATCTTTTAGATTACCTCTATCTATACAAACATAAGAACCTATTTTAACATTATTTCCTATATTGACACCCATAAAATGTGGGAAAAAAACTAAATCACCATTTTCATCTGGCTCATAACCAAATCCATCATTTCCAATTTTAGCAGTTTCACAGATTTGACAATTTTCACCAATATTGATAACTGGAGAATTTATTTCTTTATCTTGTAAACTTCTAATAAATTCTAGTCTCTTACTCATAATTTAATATTTCTTTTAAGGCTTGATTTTTTAAATTTTCCAATCTCAGATTTGATATTAGCGTATCGATTCCATTTTCACAAAATGAAAAGTCTTCTGTATTCCACCACTCTGGATGAATAACTAATGTATAATTATCAAATGATTTTAATTTTTCTAACTTTTCAATTCCAAAATTGTTTTTTGAATCTGAAATATATTCATTATTCAAAATAGATTTGTTTTGAAAATTCATCACGTGACTAAAAGACTTTGTTTTTTCAGTATTAATATGAAAAGTGAATTTTTTAAAAGGTATAATTTTATTATAAAAATTTAAATATACTAACAGATCTTCTTCTGTATGAAAATTTGAGCAATCTACATGACAGCCAACCTCATGATTTTCAACTAGATATTCTACTATTTTTAAATTAGTACTGGTTAATAAATTATAGTAATCACAATCAAATCTTAGATAGTATATTGATTTAATGCCGAATTCCTTCTCAAAGATAGCCATCCTCAAAGCTGATGATATTGAAATATCAATATCATGTCTTAATTCAACATTTTTGTTTTTTATTATATTTAAAATATCTATGTATTTCATTTAATTACTGGAATATTTTCAAAAAGATTAATAATATAATTTTTGTGTCTTTCAAAGGGTCTACATAAGTGAGCTTGTGAGTACCAACCATCTTGTAATCTCCTTATATCATAAGGAACTTCTAGATCTCTCATACAATCTATTCTTCTTTCTCTCATCAAGTCAAAATGATTAAGACTTTGTATAGCGACATCCCCTTTATAAGTTCTTAAAACTTGGCTATAATAACACTCATCAATGCCCCAATAAGGATGTTCAATAATTACAGGCCAATATCCATTTGGATTCCTTCTAAGGTAAGCCTCATGTGCGCCACTATTGAATATTTTTTCAATCTCATCTTCAAATTTTTCTTCAAAGTTGTAGATTTTCATAAAATTAATTCCCTTTGAAACGTGTTGACCACTCGGGCTTGAACTTGCTTCTAATGTCCAGTGGTCAGGTAGGTAAGCATTTGCAATCAACATAACATAATCATTATCAGAATAATCTTTAATAATGTCTTTTAAAAACATACCAGAAAGAGCAACCTCATCTATACCACAAATAAAACAAACCTCATCTTGAAAAAATTGAGTAGCCCAAAACGACGCCCAAGTTGATTGAGAAGGTATGTGATATTTTTTATTAGGGTTTGCAATTATTATATCACCATATTCATCTGAAATTCCACATTCATTTTTTTCCTCTTCAGTGCCAACCCAAATAAGTGTAGGTTTTATATTAAATTTTTCTTTATAAACTTTACTCAATGGATTCCAAAAATCATAATAAGTTTTATTATTAGAGCTAACTAATAAGATTCTATCTATTTTCATATTTTAATTTTCTATTTTTTTTATTATTTGCCAATAATCCGGATGTCTAATTTCATTTTCATCAAAGACATCACCAATAAACTCATAATTTTTTCTTTTATCTGGAAAAGATTTAATCTCTGAGGTAAATTTTATATTAAACTCAGAATGCTCTAGAACATCATCTTTTACTATTGAGTAAACAATTTGTCCTAAAAAGTCCTGATCTTCAGCATGAAAAACTCCTTTTCTTTGATATGTTGACCAAAATTTTAACAAATCTTCTATGTTATGTAGTATCTCTCTTTTACAACCCCACATTCCTGCTAATATAGGAACAGAGTGATAAGGGTGGTCTCTCATAATATGAAATTTTTTACCAGAAGATAACCATTCGCTAACAGCTTCTGCTTCTCTCTTCGAAATTCTAGAGTCACAATCTCTGGACAAAACATAGTCTACTGAACTATCAGCTAATGATAAAAATCTCCAAAATAAACCTTGATGATTGAATCTTTCAGATAAATTTTTGTAGTTATAATCCGAGTTTTTCATTAGTATTATCTCTACGTTATCACCTTCTAATTTTTTAATCAAACTTTCATCACAATTTTCATCAATATAAAATCTACAAATCCAACCAGGATAGAACTTTTTAGCTAATTCTATATTTTTTTGAGCACCAATCCAATAAATTGGTTTGTTACCCCATAAAGAATAGACAATTATATTTTTCATTAGTAAATAAAGTCATTTTTTACAAAAACAGCATCCCATTGAATATTTCCTAAAAGTTTATATCCTTTCGACTCAAGAAATTTAGTTTCTTTTTCTAATCCATAATTATTTTCAATCAAGAAAAGTTTTATGTCTACTTTAGTAAAGTCAATAGAATGTAAAACCTGAAGCTCAGCACCTTCAACGTCAATTGAAATTAAATCAATTTCTTTCATTTCATATTTATCAAATAATGATTCGAGTCTAATAGACTTCATAGGAATTTCTTGCTTCTTTGAGTAATACTCATGTCCTTCAGGATAAGAACTATACATATCCAGTTCCCTGTTAATTCTTTCAATGTGCTGTGGATTATAGTATTCCATAATTCCACTTAAGACATTACAAGGTCCTTCAATTGATAGAAAATTGATATCCATTTCAACATCTGAAATTGCACAGTTTTCAAAAATAGAATTAGGCCTTGGATGTTGATTTCTTTTGTTAAATTCTACTGGATTTGGTTCAATTAATAAACCTGACCAGTTTCTTTCCATTTCAAAAAACCAAGTATTTGAGGCTCCAAATCCATCTAAAGCTCCAACTTCTACAAAAACACCGTTTTTTTTACCTTTAAATATTTGTTGGTCAAGAATTAAATCTTGTTGTATTTGTGATTTACTATTAGTCATTAGTTATTCGAATATTTTATATAAGAATGATTTTATATTTTCAATCTTATTATTTTCTGGTATATTATAGTCCGTTAACCAAGGTTGGTTTAACTTCTCTAAATATTTATCATCGTTTTTATCCAGTTCAATGATATAACCAATTAAATCATCCTCGTTTTTAAAATCATAATAATTAATAAATGATTTTGTATTAAATTCTAATCCAATATCTGGATTACCCCAGTATATCGGCATAGAATTCACAGTCATTGGTTCCATTATTTTTTCAGTTGTATAACCAGAATGTTGTGGTCTGTAGGCGTTATTTTCAAAAGAAATTGAAAACTTATATTCCGATTGAAATTGTCTTTTATCTTGAACAGGACCACCTATGTTATTCATAAAAGCTCCTCCTGAGTCAACTTTTTTATATTTAGAAAGTTTTGTAAAAAAACTATTTCTTTCAGCGCAGTTACCGTTTGAAACAACAAAATTACAGAACTTTCTTTTAGCTAAACTTTTGTTAATCTCTTTTGGTTTTTGTAAATCATAATATCCGGGATATAGTAAATAATGAGGAAGACGATAATTTCTCGGATTATCTGAATAATCAAATGAAAAAGAATAATCACAGTAATCTAGCGGTGGTGCTATATTCTCACCGGTATAAAATATTTTTTTACAATCTAACTGTTGATGTTGGTTTCCAAACAAAGAAAAGAAAAGAAAGTCTGGATTGTTAGATATCTCTACATCAAATTCTTCTTTAAGTAAATTATAAAAGTAGTTATCTGTTCTATTGAATCCTCCCCAGAAATCTGAGAAGTTTATTTTAATTTTTTTCTTTTGCATCATACTAAAATTCTTTTTTCAACTTCCATAAGTTTTCTTTTGTTCCAAGTGATATCATCTTCTCCCCATTTAGCATTGTAAGCTTGATCTGCCTGGTCAGCATTTCTCTTACCAGCTGCATAGTGTAAATGTTCAAAAGTAGTTTCATCATTCATTCTATCATCATATAATAATCCTAAATCCTTTAGATTCATATATAGTTCACAATCTGAAAACATATGATTATAAGCAGGATGATAAATTGTCATATTTAATTTTTTCAAACAACCATAGGTCATTATAGGAATTGTAATTGCTGGATGTAACATATTAGTAGAATCCGGTAATTGATAACCATCTCTAACCATAAGACCAACGTCTCCCTTGTTTTCAAATTTATTTATTAAATAGGTGTCCCAATCTTGAGGTGCTAAAAAATCATCAGAAGCAAAAACAACTATATCATCATCTTTACAACTACCCATTTTTATACCTAAATTAGATGACAATTGGTGAGATGGATAACAAACACCAATTTTATTTGTATTTAAAGTAATTAAATAATTATTCTTTAAATATTCTTTTAACTCACCAGCATGTTGTTCCCAGTTTACGGCAACATATGTTTGAATATTTTCCGGATTGTTTGCTCTCTTAATCCACTCAGAGTGCATTTCTTTAAATTGTGCGGGTCTCAAAGTACACCATAAAATGTGTATCATAGGTTATATTTTATTTTTTCGACAAAACTTAAAGCACTTTCTATAACTTTATGCATGTCGTAATATTTATACTCAGCTAATCTACCACCAAAATAAATATTAGATAAATTATCTGCTTCTTCTTTATACTCTAAATATTTAGAATTGTTTTCTAAATCATTTACTGGGTAAAATGGTTCTGTCTTATTTGGTATGTAATCGTTCGGATATTCCCAAGTAACCCAACTTACTTCACTGTCGGAATTTTCAAAATGTTTATGTTCTATTATTCTAGTCCATTCAACTTCATCACTTGTGAAATTCATCATAGCAACTCCTTGATAATTATCAGTATTGATTTTTTTATGAGAAAAATTTGTCGTTTTATATTCTAAATGACCAAACTTATAATTAAAAAAAGAATCAATAGGACCTGTATAAATAATTTTTTCTGACATCGAATCCCAATATTCTGAATTATCTAAATAGTCTGTATTTAATTTGACCTCAATATTATTAAGTAGTTTTTCAAAAATCTGTGTATAACCACCAATTGGAATGCCTTGGTATTTATCATTAAAATAGTTATTATCATAGGTGAATCTTACTGGTAATCTTTTAATAATTTCCTTAGGTAAATCTTTAGGTTCTTTTTTCCATTGTTTCTTTGTATAACCTTTAATAAGTTTTTCATAAACGTCTCTACCAACTAGTTTAATTGCTTGTTCTTCAAGATTACAAGGTTCATCAATTTCTTGAGATTGATTTTTGATGATCTTTTTGGCTTCTTCTGGAAGCGAGACTCCCCACATTTTATTGAAAGTCCACATATTAAAAGGTAATGAATATATTTCATCTTTGTAATTTGCCACCGGTCTTAGTGTGAAGTTATTAAACTCCACAAATTGATTTATCCAATTCCAGACTGTTTCGTTTGAGGTATGAAATATATGAGGACCATAAGTATGTATATTTATATTATCTTTTTTTTCGGTATAACAATTCCCACCAATATGATTTCTTTTTTCTAATACTAAACATTTTTTTCCTATTTTAGTTAACTCATAAGCACATATCGAACCAAAGAAACCACTACCGACGATGATAAAATCATACATTACACAGTATTTATTTTTTTCAAATCACTTCTCATCATAGTCTCAACTAGTTCTTCGAATTTAATTTTAGGAGTCCATCCTAAAACATTTTTAGCTTTAGAGTAATCACCAAGTAATATATTTACTTCAGCTGGTCTATAATACTTCTCATCAACCTCAATAATTGTAAGTCCATTGTCTAAGATACCTTTTTCATTAACACCATCTCCAACCCAATTAATGTCCCATCCACACTCTTTACAAGCTAGCTCAACAAACTCTTTTATTGAATGTGTTTCAGCTGTAGACAAAACATAATCATCTGGTTCATCTTGTTGCAGCATCATCCACATACCTTCGACATAATCTTTAGCATGACCCCAATCTCTTTTTGAATAAAGATTACCTAATTTAAGAGTAGGAAAATCAAATTTTTCACAGTCTAAATAGTTTTTAATATGAGCTAATGCCATTGTTATCTTACGAGTAACAAAAGTTTCTCCTCTACGTTCACCTTCGTGATTGAAAAGAATACCGTTACAAATAAACATATTGTAAGATTCTCTATAATTTTTACAAATCCAAAGACCATAAAGTTTAGCAACACCGTAAGGACTTCTCGGATGCATCTTAGATTCTTCGTTATAACCAGTTACTGGCATATTATAACCCATACCACCGTATAATTCAGAAGTAGAGGCTTGATAAATCTTTGCTTTAGGACAGTGGTTTTTTACAGCCTCTAAGATAGCAAGTGTTCCTAATCCATCACATTGAGCCGTGTAATAAGGAATTTCAAAGCTTACTTTGACATGAGATTGAGCGGCTAGATTGTAAACTTCATCTGGTTGTATTTGAGAAACTAAGTTTGAAATTACAAGAGGATCAGTCACATCTCCATAATGAAGTTTTAGTTTATCGAAGATATGGTCAATTCTACCAGTGTTAAAAGTTGATGTTCTTCTAATGACACCATGAACTTCATAATCTTTTTCAAGTAGTAATTCAGCTAAATGAGAACCATCCATTCCGGTGATTCCTGTTATTAATGCTACTTTTTTATTCATTGTCAATTTTACTTTTTATATAATCTTTTAGATTATTTTTTGCTCTCCATCCTAATTTACTTTCAGTTTCTTGCCAATTGGATTCAGTATGAAGACCTTCGTTTTTTCGAAGCGGAACATGTTTTATATTATCCGCTTTACAGATCATCATAGCTAAATCAATTATTTTTATTGGCTCTCCTCTACCTAAATCAAAGTTATCAGCTTTCCAATTACCTTCACTAATTTTAATTAGACCATCACAGATATCATCAACTGAAGTAAAATCTCTACTTTGATGACCATCACCAACAACGGTAATTAATTCATTGTTTTTTCTTTGTCTTAAAAATTTAGCAACTACTGTGGCCCATTCACCTTTAGAAGGTTCGCGATTTCCATAGACATTGTAAAATGTTGCCATAGCACAATTTAAACCATAACATTCAGAATACATTTTTAAAACACCTTCACCGACTACTTTAGAAAAAGTGTAAGGTGAAATATAATCAGAACCATGATTTTTTGATGAAGTTGTTGAGTAAACAACAATACCAGAATCTGATTTGTTGGCAAATTCTAAGACTTTCATAGTTCCAAGAGCATTTGATTCAAACCACAAAAGTGGATTATCAAAAGAAGGTTGTATTCTAGCTTCTGCTGCTAAATGAAAAATTCTATCATACCTTTTTCCTTTAAGAACTTCAAAAATATGTGAAATGTCTGATATATAATATTTTACAGAAGGATTTTTATAGCTAATTGAAGAGGATTCGGATTTAAGATTATCCATAACATCAACATCAAATCCTAAATTTACTAATTTATCAACTAAATTAGAACCTACAAATCCTAATCCACCGGTAACTAATACTTTATTTGACATAATCTTGATAAGTTTTTTCTAATCCTTCTCTTAAACTGGTTTTATAAGACCAACCAATTTCTTTTAGTTTTGAAACATCTGAAAGTTTTTTAGGAGTTCCATCTGGTTTATTTGTATTAAAATAAATATCACCAGTAAAACCTACTACTTCTTTAACTAAATAAGAAAGTTCTTTTATTGTCAAATCTTCTCCGGTTCCAATATTTACAATTTCAGATGAGTTGTAATTCTGCATAAGATAAACACAAGCATCTGCTAAATCATCAACATATAAAAACTCTCTCATAGGATTTCCGGTTCCCCAAATTTCAACCATTTCTTTGTTTTCAATTTTGGCTTCGTGGAATTTTCTAATCATTGCTGGTAGAACATGAGAATTATTTAAATCGTAATTGTCGTTCGGTCCATAAAGATTCGTAGGCATGACAGAAATGAAATTATCACCATATTGTTTGTAAAAATCTTGGCACATTTTAATTCCTGAAATTTTAGCAATCGCATAAGCATCGTTAGTTGGTTCTAAAAGACCAGTTAATAAATATTCTTCTTTTATTGGTTGTTGGCAAAGTTTTGGATAAATACAAGTTGAACCTAAAAAAAGAAGTTTCTTGACTTTATTATCATGGGATGCTTTAATAATATTTGATTGTATCATTATATTCTCATAAATAAAATCAGCTCTAAAATCATCATTTGCTTTTATCCCACCTACTTTAGCAGCGGCTAAAAAAACAAATTCCGGTCTTTCAAAATGAAAAAACTGATTAACTTGAAATTGATTTGTTAAATCCAATTCTTTTCTTGATTTAGTTACAATTTTTGTGTATCCTAATTCTTTTAGTCTTCTAACTATTGCTGATCCAACCATTCCATTATGACCAGCTACAAATATCTTCGAATCTTTATTCATTTACTATTTCTATTTTTATATTTTTATCTTTTTTATATTTTTCCCATTCTTCAGGATTCATCATATCCGGAAACCTCTCTCCCCCATTACAAGATTCACTAACATACAGTTTACCAGGAACTGAACAACCACAGTAAATACACTTACGAGACTTAAAACAATCATCCTTACATAGACTAACACGAAAAAGAAATTGTTCTTTTTGATGCTCAGGTAATAGATTGAATTTATCACCAAACATTTTTAAGTGCCCTTCTATAAATTGAAAAATTTTATTAATCATTTAATAATTGATTTAATTTTTGTTCTCTTAATCTCCATCTTCTATCACATCCAATTATATTATATTCAGACGAAACAGTTGCAAATCTTACTTGAAATGGTTTTATAGAAAATAGGAATATATAATTATCTTTACCTAATGTTTTAAACAAACCTATCAATTCAGAGTAATTTTCAAATCCTTTTATCTGGCAGTGAAGTGGTGATAGGTCTTCTAACTTATAATCCAGTCCATCTTTTACTAAATAAGATGCTCTAAATGTTGGAATTGGAGAATAACCATCAACATAAATACCATAACCTTTATCTAAAAAATCTTTAGCCAAAGGTTCATAACTATTCTTGATAAACTGTTCAATATTTTCTTCACTCTTCCAATTTCCCACAAAATATTATATAAAAAAAAAGAGAGAAGTTAATCTCTCTTTTAATTTTACTCTTCAGATTTTTTCTTTCTATATTTCTTTTTCTTTTCAGATTCAATAGTTACTACCATTTTTTCGGTTTCACTATTATAATCGAGAATTAAATTAGAACCTTTTTCCGGATTATATTGAATAATATCTTCAGTCAAAACATCTTCAACGTGACGTTGAATAGCTCTTTTCAAAGGACGAGCTCCATATTGTGGATCAAATCCCTCAGAAGCGATATATTCAATTGCTGAGTCTGTGATTGTAAGTTTAAACTCCATTTTCTCAACTCTTTCAATCAACTTCTCTAATTCGATTTTGATAATTTGATTGATATCATCTTTAGAAAGTGAATTAAACATAACTACATCATCAACACGGTTCAAGAATTCTGGAGCAAATTTCTTTTTCAACTCTTTTTCAATTACAGCTTTTGTTTCGTCTTCAGCAGCTGCTAATTTATTTTTAGTTGAGAATCCAACTCCTGTTCCGAATTCTTTTAACTGACGAGAACCGGTGTTTGAAGTCATAATAATAATTGTATTCTTAAAATTAACTTTACGACCTAATGAGTCTGTCAATTGTCCATCATCCAAAACTTGAAGTAACAAGTTGAATACTTCAGGATGTGCTTTTTCAATTTCATCAAGAAGAACAACTGAATAAGGTTTGCGTCTAACTTTTTCAGTTAATTGACCACCTTCATCATGTCCAACATATCCTGGAGGCGCTCCTACTAAACGAGAAACTGCAAATTTCTCCATATACTCAGACATATCGATTCTTACAAGCGCATCTTCAGAGTCAAAAAGATATTTAGCCAAAACTTTTGCTAATTGTGTTTTACCAACTCCAGTAGGTCCTAAGAACATAAATGAACCAATTGGTTTATTTGGATCCTTTAAACCCACGCGACCTCTTTGAATTGCTTTAACAATTTTTTTAACAGCTTCATCCTGACCAATAACTTTTCCAGCAATTGAATTCCCCATTTTCGCTAATTTTTCATTCTCATTTTGAGAAACTTTAGTAACTGGAATTCCAGACATCATAGCAACAACTTCAGCAACTGCATCTTCATCAACAGTTTGACGGTTATTTTTCTGATCTTCTTCCCAAGATTTACGAGCGGTTTCTAAATCAATATTTAATTGACGCTCAACATCTCTTAATTTAGCAGCCTCTTCATATTTCTGAGAACGAATAACATCATTTTTCTTATCTTTAATCTCGACAATTTTCTTTTCAATATCGGTAATTTCTTTTGGAACATTGATATTTGAAATATGAACACGAGCACCAACTTCATCTAAAGCATCAATAGCTTTATCTGGTAAAAATCTATCATTTAGATACCTTTCAGTTAAATCAACACAAGCTTTAATTGCTTCTTCCGTATAAGAAACATTGTGATGATGTTCATATCTGTCTTTGATATTATGAAGAATTTGAACAGTCTCTTCACCTGTAGCTGGTTCAACTTGAACTTTCTGAAAACGTCTTTCAAGAGCTCCATCTTTTTCAATGTGTTTACGATACTCATCTAAAGTAGTAGCTCCAATGATTTGGATTTCACCACGAGCCAAAGCTGGTTTTAACATATTAGAAGCGTCTAATGATCCAGAAGCACCACCAGCACCAATAATAGTATGAATTTCATCAATGAAAAGAATCACATCTGGTTCTTTTTCCATTTCAGCCATAAGTGCTTTAATTCTTTCTTCAAATTGACCACGGTATTTAGTTCCAGCGACCATTGAAGCTAAGTCAAGCATTACAACTCTTTTATTGAAAAGTAAACGAGATACTTTTCTTTGAACAATACGTAGTGCCAAACCTTCAGCAATTGAAGACTTACCTACTCCAGGTTCACCGATAAGAATTGGATTATTCTTTTTTCTACGAGATAAAATTTGAGAAACTCTTTCAATTTCTTTTTCTCTACCTACGATTGGATCAAGTCGACCATCTTCAGCCATTTTAGTTAAGTCACGACTGTAAGTGTCTAAAACAGGAGTTTTTGATTTACCCTCGCTCTTCTTAGAGCCAGATCCAAACTTATCATCGTCTTCATCATCTTCTAAAGCCATTTTAATATCTGGACTAACATAATCTTTACCTTCTACTGTAAATTTGTTTTCGTTCATCATAGTTTTTATTATTTTGTTATTAACTTATATTGTTTTTATTTGTGGAAGTTTCACTTAATATCTCATCAATTATTTCATTTCTTCTTTTGTCAATTGGAATAACAGCTGAGTAATCACATATTATATCCATTGTGAGTGTATTAAGTAAAGGATCTGTTGATATGGATCTTATAACACATCCATTTGCGGTGAAATCATAAGCATTTATATCAAATTTATAATTACTCGCTTGACCAACTCCTCTTTGATTATAAAGATTAAAAAAATAAGAAGAGTTGTTTTGATTATTTTCCATCACTATTGTAACATCAATACTCCGTGTTGATTCATAGACCATTTTAGCGTATCCAAATGTGTTATTGGCGGTATCAATATTATACTGAATACTTATATCTTTTGATATAAACTTATCATCCGCAATTTTAAACCACTTCATTAAGCTAGTTTGAAATTTTTGAGAAAGTCTCTTAAAAAGACATTTTTTTCTCCACCTACATACTTAACCCACTCATCATAAACTTTTTTATCACTTTTACTTTCTGAATTTTTAATTTTTTGAGCTAACATATATGATGTAGTATAGTAGTCAGATCTGATTAAATCACCATAGTTTTCAATAACCCAATCCTCAAAATCAAGATATTTTTTACGGTTGAAAACTCTTTCATCAACAATGAATACAAC